>Ga0247840_10006366_pt1 | contig 17051 bp, 17 predicted proteins | sample LaCruzMarch2015__FD_192404 | JGI IMG/M metagenome (GOLD analysis project Ga0247840, IMG submission 192404) | Freshwater microbial communities from meromictic Lake La Cruz, Castile-La Mancha, Spain - LaCruzMarch2015_17m | ecosystem: Environmental > Aquatic > Freshwater > Lake | place: Spain... | reverse complement strand
AAATGGCTTACACCCTCGCGGACGGGTTGGAATACCTCCGCACCGGCATCGCCGCCGGGCTCGACATCGACGCCTTCGCTCCCCGCCTCTCGTTCTTCTGGGCGCAGGGAAAAAACCTCTTTATGGAAGTCGCCAAGATGCGCGCCGCGCGCGTCCTCTGGGCGAAGATCGTGAAGGGTTTCAACCCGAAAAACCCGAAGTCCATGGCCCTGCGCACGCACTCGCAGACGAGCGGATGGTCGCTCACCGAGCAGGATCCCTTCAACAACATCGCCCGCACGTGCATCGAGGCCATGGCCGCCACGATGGGGCATACCCAGAGCCTGCACACGAACGCGCTGGACGAGGCGATCGCCCTCCCGACCGACTTCTCGGCCCGCATCGCGCGCAACACCCAGCTCTTCCTCCAAAACGAAACCGGCATCTGCTCGGTCGTCGATCCCTGGGGCGGCAGCTACTACGTCGAGGCCCTCACCCACGAGCTTCTCGAAAAAGGCTGGGCCCACATCCAAGAGGTCGAAGCCCTCGGCGGCATGTCGAAGGCGATCGAAACCGGTTTGCCGAAAATGCGCATCGAGGAAGCCGCCGCCCGCCGCCAGGCGAAAATCGATTCGGGCATCGAGACGATCGTCGGCGTCAATAAATACCGCCTCGAAAAAGAAGACCCGCTCGACATCCTCACGGTCGATAACACGGCGGTCCGCCTCTCACAGATCGAGCGCCTCAAAAAGCTCCGCGCCGAACGCGACGAGGCCGCCGTCCAGCGCTGCCTCGCCGCCATCACCGCCGCCGCCTCGGACAAGAAAAACGGCAACCTCCTCGCCCTCGCGATCGAGGCCGCCCAGGCCCGCGCCACCCTCGGCGAAATCAGCGACGCTGTGGAAAAGGTTGCCGGACGCTACAAGGCTGTGATTCGCTCGATCAGCGGGGTTTACGCCTCAGCCTACGGAAATATGGACGACATCAAAGCAGTGCGCGCAATGGCCGACGCCTTCGAAAAACGCGAGGGCCGCCGCCCGCGCATCCTCATCGCCAAAATGGGGCAGGACGGACACGACCGCGGCGCCAAAGTCGTCGCCACCGGCTACGCCGACCTCGGCTTCGACGTGGACATCGGCCCGCTCTTCCAGACGCCTGAGGAAACCGCCAAGCAGGCCGTCGAAAACGACGTGCACATCGTCGCCATGTCCAGCCTCGCCGCCGGACACAAGACCCTCCTGCCAGCGCTCATGGCCGAATTGAAACGCCTCGGACGCGAGGACATCCTCGTCGTCGCCGGCGGAGTCATCCCCGCCCAGGACTACGAATTCCTCCGCGAAAACGGGGCCTGCGCGATCTTCGGACCGGGCACAAAAATCCCCGAGTCCGCCAAAGAGTTGATCGAGATCCTCAACGCCCGCGCGGCGTGACAGGGAAGGTTTTCCGGCGGATTAATCCCGCCCCTATTCGGAAGGTATAGAGAGTTCCTCATGCAGCGCGGTGCGCGCGGCTTTCTGCTCCGTGCTCCAAGGGCCGGGGGCGTCCACGAACCAGTGCTTGGCAATGGCCTGGCGGCCGAGCGCGGTCCCGGCGCACCGGGTCTCGAGCGCCTGATAATACTGGTTGCCCTTCTTCTCGTCCCGGTCCTTCACCCATCCGCCCGCAGTGTTGATCACGTCTGCCAGCTCATCGGTGTTGTCGGGCATCAGCTTCGCGGCGTTCATGGCCATCTCCGCCGCAAGGTAGCGGTAGTGGAACCGCGCGTCCGGCTCGATCCGGTTGCTTTGGATGCGCCTCTTCTCCTCGCCGGTCGCCTTCAGCGGCAACTCGCTCACCTCCACCCTCGGCGGATCGGCCGAGTCGTTCATCTTCTTGTATTTTCCGGTGAGCCTCGGCTTGGCGATTTCCGCGCTCTCAAAGCAGCCTTCGGAAACAAATCCGTCAGGGGCCACCTCGGTCCCCATGAGCTCCATCCCGTCGTAGCGCGCGATCCATGCGGCCGCAAACAAGGCCTTAGCCCGGTCGGACTTCGAGAGTTTCCCGTTTTTCGTCTCTTGGAGCGCAGCGACATATTTTTCCAAAACCTTGTCGTAAGGCGACCGCAGGTAGGCCTTCGCTTCTGCCATACGATTTTCGCGCACGAGCTTCCGGCCGAGCAGGAACCTGAGCTTCGGGGTTGGATCTTCCTCCGGGTTTTCCGTTGTCCCGGAAGACGCCGGCAGCTTGTCAACGTAAGCCTTCAACTCGTCGGACGTGAGCACGCGCTCGGCGACGTAGGCCGCATCGTCCCAAAGCCGGGCTCTCAAAAATGTATCCAAGGCCTGGATAAAGTCGTTGAGGGCGAGGCGGACTTGGGCGAGTTCTCCGCCGGCTCTTTGGCCTAAAGTCCAGGTGCCGCCCCACCCTGTGAAAAAACTATTCTCTTCGCCGGAAGAGGCAGGCTTCCAGCCGGTATATTTGGCCGGGGCGCGGATCGCGACCAGGGCTGCCGAAAGGCTCTTGGCCGCATCATGGGTTTGTCCCTCACGCAGCTGCAGCTTGGCCCTCAGCCAACAGGCGGCCGGCGCCTGGGCATCCGCCATTTTAAGCCAACGGGCAGCTTCCTTGTATGCGCCGTTGTTGTAGGCCACCCAGCCCAGGTATTCCGCGTCCTCGACCTTGCCGGGCTTGGCCTCGTTGACCACGTCCACCCAGCGCTCGCCGCGCTGCCGGGCGGCTTTCCGGGACTGCTCGTCGAAGTAGCCGTCAGCCGCCGCCGTGGAAAGGATGTGCGCTGTCACAAGGCGGCGGAGCAGCGGGTCTGCAGCCGCCCGCCTGAGTGCCGGCAGAGTATCGTCCTCGGCCCTCTTCTGTTCATCGGTCCTGTTGGCGGGGTCGGCATCTTCGGGGCCATAGTTCAGCATGCCCTCCACGGGGACACGGTCGGGGATGAGCGCCTTGAGCGAAACGACGGCGCTCTCGTCGCCCGCGGCCAGTTGTGTCAGAAACAGCCGCGCGGCCTTCTCCGGGTGGTCCTGCTTGTATTCGCTGCGGCCCTCCCATCCGTAGCTGTCGGCCGCCATTCCGAGGGAATCGGCGAATCCATCCTTCGCCAGCTCGCGCGTCGTCTGGAACCACTTCGCCGCGTCGGAACTGCCGCTCTTAAGCGCCATTTTTCCAAGCATAAAGGCCGCCCAGACGCTCCGGTAATGGCGTTCGGAATCGGGCCGTTTGAGCAGGCTCTCCCAAGCCTGTCGCGCCTCGTCCCAATGCCCCTTGCCCCGCAAATACGCCAGGGCTCCTTTATGGTAGTCGGCGAATTCCGAGTCGAATTCTTCGGGGAGTGGGCCGGCATTATCCCCGCGCGCCGACGAGAGAAAAGCGCGTGAGTCCGCGTGCTGCTGCGAGGCCTTCGCCTGGTCCGGCGGCTTGATGCGCCCGTCTTTGAGGGCATCCGCGAAGTCCTTCAAATCCGCGTCCCCGGTGGCCTTCTTGCGCGCCTTCATCCAAGGCCTTTCAGCGTCGCCGCTCTGCGCGTCGGCAACGCAGGACTCCGCACGCTCGACAGCCTCGGTCACGGGGAGGAATTTTTCCGTGGGATGAAACTGCCGCGCGAGGCGCTTCACTTCCAGGTCCCAGTAAAATTCCGGCGTGCCAAAAACGCGCGTTCCGCCTTCTCCCAAATACACGCTCGGTCCATAGTAGCCGGTGGCAAAACCCCGGGGAACAGCAATCGCAGACAGCACGAGGGCTAGGAGAACCGCCGGCAGTTTAGCGCGCAGCCCCGGCCTTGTCGGGCACGGTCTGTGCCCGCACGGATGGTATCCGATCATAGCGGATCCAGCCTATATCACGGCGCTCCCCGGGAGGCAATCGCATTACGACACCCGGGGCCGGATCGAACACGGCCCCGCCGCCGCCGATCTTCAAATCCCACCCGGCAAGGGAGTCCGATGCCGTCGCCTGCGCCCCCTCCCATGTGACTTTCACCTCGCAACCGAGCGGCTCGTCGGACTCGCCGGCGTTCACAATGGTGAAATCCACGGGGTTTCCGGACGTGTGGACAACCTCCAGCTTGCGCGTCGGTTTGCGCCCCTCCGTCACCGCGGCGAGCGTGGGCCATCGCCAGTTGCGCACATCGGCAGCCACCGGCACCCGATACCAGATCAGTTCCTTGAGGCCGGCCGGTCTCGTCTCCCGCAATTCTCTGACGAGCTCCGCCAGTTCATCGGCGTCGCTCGCGAATTCGAGGACCCTGGTGCCGGGCGGCCAGGCAAGCCGCACGCTGTCCATCGCCACGCCAAGCAGTTTTCCGTCCGGCGCATAGCCCGCGAGGCAACGGTAAGTCGGTAGCGCGATAGAAAATGGCAGCCCGAGCCTTGCCGCCCGCGCCACCCATCGACGCGCGGACCGCGGATCACACAAGGTCTTCCGGCGATCGCCGCTCTGCAGCGGAACCGAATGCACCTGCAGGACATAGCCGTCCGCCTCGCGAACAAGCGGTGGAAAATCCGGTTCTTCCAGCCACCCGGGCAACGCGGTGATCACGAGGGGAACCGGCGCGATGGCGGACCGGACCGCGCGGACCCAGAGGCGATAGCCGGCGAGCTTTTTTTGCGCGCAGTCAAAATCGAGCTGGAACTCGGAAAGGGCAACCCCGTGGGAGGTGGCTTCTTCGACCAGGGACTTCGCCGTGCCGGCGACGAACTGCGCCCGCTCGTCAGCCGTCGCGAACGGCCCGGAAAACGGAGCGACACGAAGCCCGAGAGAGACCGCTTTTCCGCGGAATGCCTCCCACGGGATATTCGCCTTGATCACGTCGGGATGATCCTGGCGCCACTCGATTTCCGCCCCAAGGAACACCACGCCATCGAGCCTCCTGCCGGCCTCGGCGGCAGCCGCACCCACTGAAGCGTCCCAATTGCGCTGCCAAAGGTAGCCCCGCTGCCGCAGCGCCGCGGTTGGATGGGATGCCGGCTTCTGGCAGCCCGCAGCAAGGGTAAGGATGATACCGAGGCAGGCTAGTTCGCTGCGAAGCACACTCACGTGAGGCACTCATTACCACCTTGGCTGCGATTGCCGAGAAGATATTCCGCAAACGGCGCGATCTCCATCGCCCGATAGGCCTGCCGCATGACCTTCAGGAGGCGGATCCGATCCCATGATTCTGGGGGGGCGGCATTTACTGCTCCCAGCCGCCCTGTGTGAACATTTCCCCGCGCGCGGCGCCTCCACTTCGCTCGCCGATCCGCGACCGCAAGCCGTGCAGGATCGCGTTGGGCTACAGAATTCGCTTTCTTTCGGCCGTCCGGGAAGAAAGGATCAGCCACGTGTTTGATCTGTTTTCTGACCTTTTATGAAAGAACTCCGCCTTGGCATTATCGGACTTGGAAACATGGGTTCCGCGCATGCGGCATCTATCTTGGCGGGAAACATCCCGCGGTGCAGGCTGGCCGGCGTCTGCGATGAGGATCCGCTCAGGGTCGCGAAATACCCCGGAGTTTATGGCTGCACGGACAGCGATGCCCTGATCGCCTCGGGCGAGGTGGATGCGGTTCTTGTGGCTACCCCCCACTACTCTCACACGACTATCGGGGCCGCCGCGCTCAAAGCCGGGCTGCATGTGCTCGTCGAGAAACCGCTCTCTGTCCACAAGGCCGACTGCGAAAGGCTCATCGCCGCACACCGTTCTAAGAAGCAGGTCTTCGCCGCGATGTTCAACCAGCGCACGGATTCGGTTTACCGGAAAATCCGCGAGCTGGTGAGGGGCGGCGAACTCGGAAAGATCCGCCGGGTGACATGGACGATCACCGACTGGTTCCGCACCGAAGCCTATTACGCATCGGGCGGCTGGCGCGCGACCTGGGCGGGCGAGGGAGGCGGCGTCCTCCTGAACCAATGCCCTCACAACCTGGACCTCTACCAGTGGATCTTCGGGATGCCGGCAAAAGTCCGCGGCTTCTGCAAGCTGAGCTACCACCACAAAATCGAAGTCGAGGACGACGTGACGGCGTATTTCGAATACAAGGACGGCACGAGCGCGGTCTTCATCACCTCGACCGGAGAGGCTCCCGGCGCGAACCGTCTGGAGATCTCCGCCGAGCGCGGCCGGCTCGTGATGGAGGGCGGGAAACTTTCCTTCACCCGCAACGAGATTCCGATGACGGAATTCAGCCGCACGACAACGGAGAGCTTTTCGCGCCCGCCCGTTTGGAATGTGGAAATCCCGGTCGTCCAGACCGGGGAGCAGCACAACGGGATATTGAAAAATTTCACCAACGCCATCCTCGATGGCGAGAAGCTCCTGGCCCCGGCGGCCGAGGGCATCCACTCGGTCGAACTCGGAAACGCGATCCTCATGTCCTCGATGCTCGGGGAAACCGTCGAGGTTCCCTTCGCGTCCGCCAAATATGAAAAGCTGTTGAAAAACCTCATCGCCACCTCGCGCTTTAAGAAGAAAGCCGTGAAGAAGGACGCGGCAGGCGAGGATTTTTCCAAGTCATTCCTGAAGAAAAATTGAAGAAGAAATCCAGCGTTTCTGTCTGCTCAGGGGGCACGGGCGTCCCGCCCGTGTGCGGCGCCGGCTCCGCTGCGGGAATCAGTCTCCAAACGCGCAGGACGCCCGTTCCCCCTGTCTCCTCCGTGTTTCATCACACCCGGCCAAACGCCGTCGCCTCCGTGCGGCTCGGCATCGCCGGCGTGGGAAACATGGGCGGGTATCACGCGCGGATGGTTCTCTCCGGGCAGGTTCCGGGCTGCGTTCTCGCGGCGGTATGCGACACAGATGCCGCCAAACTGCGCCCCTACACGGATGCCGACCAGTTCACGGACAGCCGCGAGATGATTCGTTCGGGGAAGATCGACGCCATCCTGATCGCAACCCCTCACTATTCCCATACGCCGATCGGCGTGGATGCGCTCCGGGCCGGACTGCATGTGCTCGTCGAAAAACCGATCTCCGTCCAGAAGGTCGACGCAGAAAAGCTCATCGCCGCCCACCGTTCGAAAAAGCAGGTGTTTGCCGCGATGTTCAACCAGCGGACGGATCCGGTTTTTCAGAAGATCCGGTCGTTGGTGAGCGGCGGGGAGCTGGGCGAAATCCGGCGGGTGCAGTGGACGATCACCGACTGGTTCCGCAGCCAGGCCTACTACGATTCCGGCGGCTGGCGCGCAACGTGGGCGGGCGAGGGCGGAGGCGTTCTGCTCAACCAGTGCGTCCACAACATCGATCTTTTCCAGTGGATCTTCGGGATGCCGGCGAGGGTTAAGGCTCTCTGCTGTTTCGGGCGCCACCACGACATCGAGGTCGAGGACGATGTCAGCGCGATTTTCGAGTTCCCGAACGGGGCCACGGGTGTGCTCGTGACCTCCACGGGAGAGGCGCCGGGTGTCAACCGCCTCGAAGCCTCGGGCGACCTCGGACGCCTGACCTGCGAGCAGCGCACGCTTTCGTTCATCCGGAACGAAACCGGAACGGCAGAATATTTGCGCTCCACCCGCGAAGGGTATCTCCCTCCGGCTACCTGGCGGGTCCAGATTCCGGTAGCCGCCGATACGGGGAACCAGCATCTGAAAATCCTGCAGAACTTCATCCGGGCGATCCTGCACGGCGAGGCGCTGATCGCGCCGGCGGAGGAGGGCTTGAATTCGCTGGAGATCATCAATGGCATCCAGCTTTCCTCGTTCAAGGACCGCACGGTGGAGTTCCCGGTTTCCTCCGCGCAATACGCCGCGTTTCTGCGCGGCCGGATCGCCGGCTCCAAATCCGCAAAAAATCCGGTCGCCTACCACGGGTCCCCGGGCAACTACCTCGCTTGAAAAATATTATGAATGACGGAATGAACTACGCGCCAAAAGGAAAACCGGCCCCGGTCTGCGGCCCCGGAGAATTTGTCTTCGCGGCCACCGCCCTCGACCACGGCCACATCCACGGGCAATGCAACGGGCTCGTCGAGGCGGGCGGCGATCTCCGCTGGGTCTTTGATCCCGATCCGGAAAAAGTCGCCGCCTTCCAAAAATCCTTCCCGCAGGCGAAGTCGGCGGGAAGCCTCGAGGAAATATTCCAGGATTCGGACGTCCGCCTCGTCGCAGCCGCAGCCATCCCGAACCTGCGCGGGCCGCTCGGATGCCGGGTCATGGAGGCCGGGCGGGATTACTTCACCGACAAAACACCGTTCACCACGCTGGCGCAGCTCGAAGCCGCCCGCGAAACCGCCCTCCGCACCGGGAAAAAATACATGGTTTATTACAGCGAGCGGCTGCATGTGGAATGCGCCGTCCTCGCCGGGCAGCTCATCGCCGATGGCGCCATCGGCCGGGTGATCCAGACCATGGGCACCGGCCCGCACCGGCTGAGCGCAGCCTCGCGCCCGGCCTGGTTTTTCGAGCATGAAAAATACGGCGGGATCCTCTGCGACATCGGCAGCCACCAGTGCGAGCAGTTTCTTCATTTCACCGGGGCCAAGGACGCCCGCGTGAACTTCAGCGCGGTCGCCAACTTCGGCAACCCCGGCCATCCGGAACTCGAGGATTTCGGCGAGGCCTCATTCTCGGCCGACAACGGGGCGTCGGGATATTTCCGCTGCGACTGGTTCACGCCGGACGGCCTGCGCACCTGGGGCGACGGAAGGACGATCCTCCTCGGGACCGAAGGCTTCATCGAGCTGCGGAAATACACCAACCTCGCCAGCGAAGATCCCACCGGCGACCATCTCTTTCTCGTGAACCAAAAAGGCGAGCAACACATCCCGTGCGCGGGAAAAGTCGGCTACCCGTTCTTCGGCCAGCTCATCCTCGATTGCCTCAACCGGACCGAGACGGCCATGACCCAGGCCCACGCCTTTAAAGCTGCGGAACTCTGCCTCAAAGCCCAGGCCGCAGCGGTGCGGCTCTGCTGAGCTTATTTATCGCACGGTGGCACGGCGGCACCGATATCGTTCCGCCGCTGCAGGCCTTCGAAGGAAATGAGGTCGGCGGCCGCGTAGGCCTTCGCGCGGGCATCGGGCAGGCCGTTTCCGAGCGCCGTGACACCCAGGACGCGTCCGCCGTTCGTCCGGACCGTATCCCCGACGGATTTTGTGCCCGCATGGAAGACGACGACATCTGGCCGGGCGTCCGCGTTAGCAATTCCGGAAACGGGTTTCCCTTTTTCGTAGGGGCCGGGGTAACCGCCCGAGGCCAGGATCACGCAAGCGGCGCTGGCGCTGCGCCATTCCGGGGTTTGCTGCGAGAGTGTGCCTTCGACGGTCGCGGCTAGGAGATCCAGGAGATCCGAGCCGAGCCGGCGGACGAGCACCTGCGTCTCGGGGTCGCCCCAGCGGCAGTTGAACTCGAGGGCTTTCGGGCCGTCTGCCGTGAGCATCAGTCCAGGGAAAAGCATCCCGCGATATTCGATCCTATCCTTCTTCAATCCGGCGATGAAGCGGTCGAGGATTTCGGTTTTCACCAGAGCGTGAAGGCCGTCATCGAGTGATCCCGAGGGGCTGATGGTTCCCATGCCGCCTGTGTTCGGTCCCTGGTCTCCATCGTGCGCCCGCTTGTGGTCCCGGCAGTCGGGAAAAAGCAGATACGACGAGCCGTCCACGAGCGCGTGGATCGAGCATTCGACGCCCTCGAGGAATTCCTCGATCACGATCTTCCTGCCGGCCTCGCCGAAGACCCTGTCCTCCATGCACTGCTGGATCGCGTCTGCCGCCTCGGCCGGGGTTTGCGCGATGATCACCCCTTTGCCAAGGGCGAGCCCGTCGGCCTTGATCACTAGAGGGTATTTTGCGCTGCGGCACCAGGCGCGGGCATCCGCGCTTTCGGTGAATTCCCGGTAGTCAGCCGTGGGGATGCCGTGGCGGCTCATGAAATCCTTGGCGAACGCCTTGGAGGATTCGAGACGCGCGGCGGCGGCCAGCGGGCCGAAAATTTTCAACCCGGCCGCCGCGAAGGCGTCGGCGATCCCGAGGGCGAGCGAGTCATCCGGCCCGACGACCGTGAGCCCGATGTCGCGGGATTTCGCGAAGTCCACGAGGCCGGATATGTCGTCCGCAGCGAGCGGGACATTCTCCCCCAGCTCAGCGGTGCCCGCGTTTCCTGGCGCGCAGAATATTTTCGAAACCGAGGGAGACTGCCTCAATTTCCAGGCGAGCGCGTGCTCGCGGCCGCCGGAGCCGATGATCAGGAGGTTCATGATCCGAAAAGAAGGGTTGTGGTTTGGAGCGGAAGCGCCGGGCGCGACAGCAGCACGGAACGGCCGGCCACGCTTTGGACGCTTCCGTATGTCCACCCGGCTCCGTGCCCCATGGGGATGACGACGCGCGGCCGGATTTGCGAGAGGACAGTTTCGCGCGCCGAAGGCGGGAGCGCGCCGCCAACAGGGACAAAGAGGACGTCCACCGTGCCCAACTGGGAGAGCTGCGCAGGCGAGAGGGCGCCCGCGAGGGCACCGAGAAAACAGAACCTCATCCCGTCCATCGACCACGAATAAACGATGTTCATACCATCGGGGGATTCCTTATCCGGATCCTTGAAGGTGGCGATCCCGCGAATGGCGATGCCGTTGGCATTCATCAACCCTGTTCCTATGCTGCCACGTATCAAGGTCGGCTGGTTGTCAGCGGCATCGGTGTTGTTCGCGTCCGCCCGCTCGTGGCTGACCAGGATGATGTCGGGCTTCAGCGGCGATGGGAGCGTGTGCCCGCCTGTGCCTGCGGCATAGGGGTCGGTCAGGATCGAGGTGCCGATCGACGAGGTGATCCGGAAGGCCTGGTTGCCGAGCCAATCCACCCGGGCCTCGCGGGCGGCTCCCTGCTGGATCTCCCCTCCGCCGCATCCGGCAAGGAGGATCAACGCGAACACCGCGAAAGCCGGAGACAGGAATCTCCATTTTTCGCCTCCCTGCAATTTGCATGTTGCCATTCCGATCATGATGGAAAGGCTTCTAGACGAATTCTCCTGCCGTGGCAATTGCGACGCGACGGGATTCCGGACAAGATGCCTTTCGTCGCAAGCCATCCTGCTCAAGCAGGAGAAATCACCGGCGGCGGAAATTCCTCTGCCGGCCGAACCGGCTCCGGCCATCCATGCGCGGCTCGACTTTCGGGGCCTGCGGGCGGGGCGGCTGGCCGTTCGGCGGGACCTGGAACCCTTCGAGCGTGAGCTGTGGGATTTTCTGCCCGATGAAGCGTTCGATCGCCGCGAGCTTTTTCATCTCCTCGTGAGTGACGAGCGTAAACGCGTCGCCGGTCTGGAGCGCGCGTCCGGTCCTGCCGATCCGGTGGACGTAGTCCTCCGGGTGCTGGGGAATATCGTAATTGATGACGTGGCTGACGCCGGCGACATCGATGCCGCGCGCGGCGATATCCGTCGCCACCATGACTTCGTATTTGCCGGACTTGAACCCGTGGAGCGCCTCGATGCGCTGGTTCTGCGAGCGGTTCGCGTGGAGGACCGCGACCGAATGGTTGTTCGCGCGCAGCTTCTTGGCGATCTTGTCCGCGCCGTGCTTGGTGCGGGAAAATACGATGACGCTCTGGTAGTCGGTCGCCGTGAGCAGCGCGAGCAGCAGGTCGAATTTCCTTGAGGGATCCACGCTGTAGATCCCGTGCTTCACGGTCGAGACGACCGAGCTGGAGGCCCCGATCTCGATGCGGGTCGGATCGCGCAGAGCAAAGTTGGCCAGATCGGCAATCTCCGGGGGCAGCGTCGCGGAAAAAAACAGGGTCTGCCTGGCTTTCGGGCATTTGGCGATGATCCGGCGCATCGGCGGAAGGAACCCCACGTCGAGCATCCGGTCCACCTCATCGAGCACGAGAATTTCGATCTCGTTCAGGCGCAGCGTCCCCTGCTGGAGGTGATCCTCGAGCCGCCCCGGAGTCGCGACCACGATGTCCAGCCCCTCCTTGAGCGCCAAGCGCTGAGCGCCGTATCCCACGCCCCCGAAAATCGAGCCGACCCGGATGTCGGTGAACCGCGCGAAATCCCGGATCGCGGTTTCGACCTGCATCGCGAGCTCCCGCGTGGGTTCGAGGATCAGGCAGCGGCAACGGCCGCGCGAGGCGAGCCTTTGGAGAATCGGCAGGCCGAAGGCCGCGGTTTTTCCGGTCCCGGTCTGGGCGGACGCGATGACGTCCTTCCCTTCGAGTGCGGGCGGGATCGCCCGGAGTTGGATGGGGGTCGGATCCCCGTAACCCATCGCCTGGACGCCTTGCAAAAGTGGCTTGGTCAGTCCAAGCGTTGAAAATGGCATAAGGGTGGGAACTTGGGGCCGGAGGGCCACCTTGTCAACCGGCGCCTGAGAATCCCTCGCGGGTTCAGGGTTTCTGCGGGCTTTCGGCCACGATATTGTCTTTTTGATACATGTCGTGGTTCGAGGCTTGAAACTCCGCTTTCAGGCGCACGCAGATCCGGGAGACGTCCACAAGTTCCCATCCGAGCAGGCGGAGGTCGGCGCCGGTTTTTCCGTTGTGCCGGATGGCGACGAGGAGGTGGCGCGCGTTGTCATGCACCTTGTTCGTGGTGGTTTTGGGTTCGTAGTAGAACGTGCGCAGGGTGCTGTTGCGCGAGTCCGTCTCGAAGAGCTTCGGGTCCAAATATACCACGTCCCCGTTTTCGAGGACGAGCCGGAGATCGGGGTATCCGCTCCGCTGCTCCTCGCCGGCCGCCGTGCTGGGGACCATGCACTTCCATCCGGCCTCGCGGTTGAGCTCGGACCGGAGCTGGTCCTCGATGAACCGGCTGGCCTCGTTGATCCGACCGGCCTTGTGAATTCCCTGCGAGGGGCTGTTCAAATCCGCGAGCACCTTGTCGAGAACCCGCCCCAGCCGGTCGAGCCAGGGGCGGTCGGCCTCAGGCTCGATGGGGATGATCTTCTTTCCGGTCGTGGCGGCCAGAACATCGGGAAACGGGATGGCCCGCAGATCCCGGCCATCCTCCAGCAGCCAGGAGATGAGGCCGCCGATGTCTTTGGACTCCGCTCCCAGGCACTCCGGCATCCCCGCCGCGAGCCAAAGCGCCGCCGCCGCAAAGATCGGGAGCGAAGGCAGTCGGCCTGCTCTTCGGCCAGCAGGCCCTGTGCCTGAGCGGCGGAACGTCGGATAAGTGTTCATCGAAACACCGAACGGCCAGTGATTAACTGGCCGGCTATTTTTTTCATCATCGCGTGTGAGGTCACGAATGATTTTCTTGGCCAAAAGTTCTTTCACGTCCCGATGTCTTGGCACTGGCTGGGAGACCCCGTTTTTTAGATTGTGCTTGATGTCGTGTCTTCCTCCGTGGCGCAGCAATACGCATATCTTCTTTTCGTTTCGAATGTCGGTCGGCGGGCATGATGTCGAACAACCAAAATGCGTATGGTATCCTTCTGGACACGAAAGAGAAAGTTGAAAGGAAATCGTTCCAGATTCACTCTTCTGAAATTGCCCCTTCTTATATTGTATTTTTCTGGTTCGCCGGACGCATCCTGAACAAAAAGCCGAAATTCCGCGTAATTGTGAGCATTTTTGCTTTAAAAGAGGTCCGAGTGAGTCCCTGTTCTTTCCAAAAGAATCTCATCTTCCGTAGGTTTGTAGATCAGAATCCAGTCCGGTTCAATGTGGCAGTCGCGTCGCCCGATCCAATTCCCCCCGAGCTGGTGGTCGCGATTCTTTGGAGGCAATGCTTCCTCTGCAAGGAGGTGGTCGATAACAGTTTTTATTTTAGCGAAGTCTTTGCCTCGCTTCTGCATGCGTTTGACATCCTTCTTAAATTGCTTTGTTTGAGCGAGATTCATTCGTCCCATGAGGCATAGAGCTCAGCGGCTGAATTAAACCGCTCGATGTCCTGATTCTTGTCGCTCTTGGTAAGCACCGAGGCGGTGAGCTTGTTGGGGACGTGCAACTCCAGCGGGAAGGACTTCCTGATGGCAATCTGGCGATAAAAAAGCCTGATCGCCTCGGTTGGAGTTATCCCCAAGGCGTCAAGCACCTTTTCAGTTGCGGTCTTTGTCGCTTGGTCGATTCTTGCATGGACTACTGCGGATTGTGACATGACAAGAATGTATCACAGACGCAACACGTGTCAAGTGGCGATATTTTTCTGCGAACGTCCCCAGTGACCTAATCCCTGCTTGCTTTCGGCACTGTTCCTGCCCGCGAAGCGGATCAGCAGGAACTGTGACGAAAGTCCCGAAGGGACAGGGATTAGGTCAACTGGCTCGTTAGCCCATATCCCTTTCGAGCAAGTCGTCATTCCGAAAAAGCCTTTCTCCCCGCATGACGTAGACGATGTAAACAACCTCATTCTGTGCGCGATAGAAAATACGAACTGGTGGAATGACAAGTTGGCGATACTGTGTGCCTTTGAGCTCGGCGGGCACTGACCCGCTCTTTGGGTGACTCGCAAGTTGTTCGATACGCTCAAATACTCGCTGAACAAATTGGCTCGCAGCTGCCGGCTTATCGAGAGAAATATAGTCCGCGATCTCATCAAGATCTTGGAGGGCGGGTTCAGTCCAGATTATGCGAGCCATCGTGCCATCCTCTGCTTTGCCTCCCGATGGGAAAGAACGCGCTTCTCCAGAATGGCTTTCTCACCGCGAGCGATACCCTCAAGGAGCGTCAATCTGCTCTGCATGCCTTCATACATCTGCACATCAATCAGATATGCAGCAGGGAGTCCATGCTGCGTGATCAGCACGGGCTCCTGGTCGCTGGTAAGCTGAGAAATGACGTCGGTCGCCTTGCGCTTGAGGGTTGTCACGAGTTCGGTTCGCATGCAGTGATACTAGAGTAGCACTCGCGATCTCGCAAGTATTTTTTGGCAACGTCCGCGATGACGGATCACCACTTGCTTTTGGCGCGGATCCTGCGGCAGCAGGATGCGTGACAAAAGTGCCGAAGGCATGGTGATTCGGTCCATCGCCCTGTTCGCAATTTTTATTCGTAGTGAGTCCACAAACGCAGAACCTTCACCACTCGCTCGTTTTTGAGCACCTGATACACCAACCTGTGCTGAATGTTGATCCTCCGCGAGTATGCGCCAGCAAGATCGCCGACGAGCTTCTCGTAGGGGGGAGGGTTCTGGAAAGGATCATCCGCCAGAATATCCAATAGAAGTTGTGCCTTCGGTTTGAGACCGGCGCTTGCAAGCTTTTTGGCGTCCTTCTGCGCTTGCTTGGTGAAGACGAGGAGGTATTTCACCAATCAATCTTCTTGGCACACTCAGCGACTGGAGTGGCGAGTCCGGAACGAATGGATTCCCGCATACCCGGAATCGAAACCAAATACAGGCTCTCCTGAATGGCCCGCCAGTCGTCCTCGGCAACGAGAACAGCACTGGAGCGCTTGCCGGTGATCTGAATCGGCTCGTGAGAGTCCGAGGCATCGTCAAGGAGCTTGTAGATCATGGATCGTGCTGTTGTGGCTGTGACGGTCTGCATGGGGAAAGCGTGCGTGATTACGTGCGTCTCGTCAAGTGATATATTTTTGCCGAACGTCCCCGATGACCCATGACCACTTGCTTTTGGCGCGTATCCTGCGTCAGCAGGATGCGTGACAAAAGTGCCGAAGGCATGGTGATTCGGTCCATCGCCCCGTTAGGATTATTTTTTGCGGATTTCATTACGCCCCAATTATCGTAAGTTTCCATTTGGCTCGAAAGCGATCAGCCGGAATGCCCCACCCTTCTGTGACGAGCAGATGAATGGCTCTGACGATGTCAAATCTGGATACCTGAACAGAAAGTGAATCGACTTGATCACGATCAGGAATCGGAACACGGTTGCTCCACCAGTTCATTCGATACTCTTTCATGGCTTGGCAGAGTCTGAACCATTGTTGATCTGTATACAGATCCACTTTGCGCCCCTGCCCATCATCGGAGAAGTCAAAATAGCGTCGGTAAAACACAATGCAAACGTCACCCTCGTAATCAGTGCCAAAAAGAGTTGAACCAGGAATAAGCGGCGACTCGATCCTGTAGTTTAGGCAGGGCCACGAGGTTTTCCCTTTGCGAAGTTCACGTGCCTCATCACAGTAAACGGAGATGGCTTTCGTGATTCCATGCATGTCCTGCATGGTTTCGGGTCCCGCAAGACATCGAAAAGTGCTGGAGAGCAGGAATAGAAACAGAACGAGGAAGCGCATTCTTCTTTTCCTAACGTCCGCGATGACCGATCACCACTTGCTTTTGGCGTGACTCCTGCCCGCGAAGCGGATTCAGCAGGAGACATGACAAAAGTGCCGAAGGCATGGTGATTCGGTCCATCGCCCTGTTCGCATTTTTATTCGTAATGAGTCCACAACCTCAGCACCTTCACTACTCGCTCGGTCTTGAGCACCTGATACACAAGTCTGTGCTGAATATTGATCCTTCGCGAGTAGGCACCGGCAAGATCCCCAATGAGTTTCTCGTAGGGTGGAGGGTTCTGGAAAGGATCAGCCGCCAAAATATCCAGAAGATGCAGTGCCTTCGGTTTCAGACCAGCGCTCGCAAGCTTCTTGGCGTCCTTCTGCGCTTGCTTGGTAAAGACAAGGTGGTATTTCACCAATCAAGTTTCTTGGCGCATGCCGCAACTGGGGTGGCGAGTCCGGAACGAATGGATTCCCGCATACCCGGAATCGAGACCAGATACAGGCTCTCCTGAATCGCCCTCCAGTCGTCCTCAGCAACGAGAACAGCACTGGAGCGCTTGCCTGTGATCTGAATCGGCTCGTGAGAATCCGAGGCATCGTCAAGGAGCTTGTAGATCATGGATCGTGCTGTTGTGGCTGTGACCGTCTGCATGGGGGAAGCGTGCGTTATAACGTCCGTCGCGTCAAGCGATATATTTCTGCGAACGTCCCCAGTGACCTATCCCTGCTTGCTTTCGGCATTCCTCCTGCCCGCGAAGCGGAATCAGCAGGAGGTATGCCGAAAGTCCCGAAGGGACAGGGATTAGGTCGACTGGTCTGTTCGCATTATTTTTTTAGAATTCATCAAGAAGCATTGGTTGAACAATCTCATCGTATTCTGCAATCCTTCTTCCAATAAGCGTGCGGAGATCAACAACGGCTCCATACTGAATAAAGATTTCCATAAACCGTTCGTATCTTTTCCCCCAATAAACCATAGAACATGACATTGGCGCG
>Ga0247840_10006362_pt1 | contig 17062 bp, 12 predicted proteins | sample LaCruzMarch2015__FD_192404 | JGI IMG/M metagenome (GOLD analysis project Ga0247840, IMG submission 192404) | Freshwater microbial communities from meromictic Lake La Cruz, Castile-La Mancha, Spain - LaCruzMarch2015_17m | ecosystem: Environmental > Aquatic > Freshwater > Lake | place: Spain... | reverse complement strand
CGAGTTTGACCAACCACCCATTATAGAAAATGGTAGAACACTTGTGCCAATAAGGGCGATATTTGAAAAGTTAGGTGCAGAGGTTGAATGGGTTGAAGAGTCGCAGCAAATTCTTGTAACAAAAGGCACAATGAAATTTGCAATGAAAATCGGAGTGCCTGAAATTTATTTGGAAAATAAAAGGGTTGAAATTGACGTTTCGCCTAAAATCATAAATGGTAGGACATTAGTGCCTGTTAGGGCTATAGCAGAGACTATTGGTGCTGACGTCTCTTGGGATAATGAAAATTCTACTGTAATTATAAAAAGTAATAGTGATAAGACTTCTAGCGAAACACTAAACAAAATATTCAGCGCATTTAAATTCACTAACTTAGACATTAATGGTGATAGAGCACTCAGTGTCTCGCCAAGTGGTAAATATTTGGTAACGTTTCATTATGATGATGTGGAACGAAAAATAAAAATATATTCTATGAATTTTGATGCTATAACATTAGTTTCTGAATTTGCACAGCCAAAAACAATTAGTAGTTTAGATGGAGAAAACATTTCATGGTCTAAGAGCGAGAACAAAATTATTTTTAGTGAACCAAGGGCTGTTTTAGAAGCTAGGGATTCTGATGTTTATTATTATGATATTGAAACAAATGTTTTAAAAAATCTTACCGATAAAGGTGATAGTGCTGCTGGAAATATCAAGATAGAAAATATTGATTATCTGCCACGTTGGTCGGAAGATGAACAAGATATTTATTTTGCCAGATGGGGAGATGAAAGCCAATTATGCAAGGTAAATATTTATACTAAAGAAGTTTCTGTAATTAAGACATTTGCAAACAGAAACATTCAGATATATCCTGATTTGATTGTCAGAGGAGAGAGCCTGTTCTATTGTTTGGCGACAACTGATTTAGACGGTGGTATCTACCAATATAAAAATGGTATTGAAACATTACTGATTAAGCAGAAAAATAAAGAAAAGTTGCCAAATATAGTTGATATTACAGACGATGGGACTAAAATGATTTATACTAAAGAAGTTGCTAGTGGCGAAACTCATTTAAATACAAACAAATATGGTTTTTGCGAGAAATATTATCTGTATGATATTGAAAATAAAAAAGGTATTGATTTTTATAATCCGATGAAACCACTAAACATATCGTTGCATGACACATATCTGGATAATTTTGCAGGAGTGTGCTTTTCAGAAGATGACAAAAAACTTTTTACAATTGGGTTGAATGATAACGTGCTAATGGAGTTTCAGATAGATGGTAGTTTGGGCAATAAGCTACTGAAACATCCCGTTGATGCAGGAGAAGAAAAGGTCTATTTTTTTGCAGAGCCATGTATTGCTGATAATTACAATGGAACATTTGTGAGCCTGCCAAACGATAGATTTGTAATTTGGGCTAAGGGCGGATTGAAAATTCTAACGTACTGAATAAATTATAAAAGGGGTTGTGTAAGATGAAAGAGAGATTAAAAGGGTTAATTATAGGTGTATTAATTGGAACTGCGCTAACATACGGAGGTGTATTTGCAGAATATGGTGAAAACATAAATTTGAATGAACTATTGGAACCTATATATGTTAGTTTCAATACTGTTAAACATATTTTAATTAAGAATGTAGAAAAAACGCCACCCGATGATATGAAACCATTTGTGTATAATGGCAGAACTTATGTTGCTTTACGGTATGTATCCGAGGCAATAGGTCAGAATGTTGCATGGGATGATAAAACTGGGACGGTAAGCATAGGCGGAGAAGTAAAAAGTGATGTGGTTAAATCTTATTTCAATAAATTAACTGATTATGATTTATTGCAGAAATGGGATTATTTTGGTAGTGCTTGGAAGATAGATGGCGAGAATGGGTTGATGGGTAAAGATAATTATGATAATATTCTTTTCCCTAAAATTAATTTGCCTTTGTATTCCAAAAATTATGAAATTGAAGTTGACTTTTTAGCATCGAGTGGTTTAAGGATATATTTTGCAAAGCATAATAGCGATGATATAAATAACTGTGATTATGTTAAGCTTTTAAGTATGCGTTATTCAGAAGGTGGTGGACTTTGGTATACTTATGGAGGATTGAGAATAAATGACAAAGAAACAAATATAGATCCTGATGAACTTAATGTTTCACGCACGGGTTCTCCATTTTGTCATGTTAAAATTGTGGTCAAAGGTGATATTGCTGAGGTATACTTGAACGATAAATATATTAATGCAAACAAAGTAAATGGTTCAATTCCAACTTTAGGGTTTGGAGATGGTCTATATAAAAATCTAAAAGTCACCATAAATGATTAGGATACTCAGTTTATACAATAAATTATTAAAATAAAAGGCGGTTGATTATATGAAAAAGTCAATGTCTAAAATCTTAGTTCTAATATTTTTAATAGGTGTGTTGCCAATGAATATAGCTTTGGCAAATGATTATAATGGTGTTACATATCCAAACCCAGTTACTAGTACAGACTCAATGAACTTTAGAAGTGCACCAAGTACCACTGCTTCTAAAATAGGACAAGTAGATATGTTTGAGGTTATTACTATCCTTGGTCAGGAAGGGGATTTTTATAAAGCATCAGCAGTGTGCACTGATAGTCAAACAAGAACAGGTTATTTATCAACAAAGTTTTCTCGCTATGTTAACAAACAATTTACTGCATATAGTAGTGGAGATTTAACGGTAACAAGCTTTGCTAATGATAATTCTTATAACAAGCATAAAATCCTCAAAAATACTAATTTTGATGTTTATTTTGAACTGGATGGTTACTGTTATTTTGTGAATAGTAATATAAACTCAAACAATTTAAATTCTTGTGGGTTTGTCAAAAAGAGTTTAATTACACAGGGGCAATATAAACCGCCAACAGCAACACCAGCACCTACGGTTAAACCAACAGCAACACCAGCACCTACGGTTAAACCAACAGCAACACCAACAGCAACACCAACACCAACAGCAACACCAACACCAACAGCAACACCAACACCAACACCAACACCAACAGCAACACCAACTGCAACACCAACTGCAAGCCCAAAAGTTATATACAGTCTTGATGAAATTTTAACAAAATCCTTAATTTTTAAAATTAACAGTAAGGTTGCTGTTAATAAAGGAAATCAAACGCAAATGGATACGGAAGTCATTGAAACATCTGACAGAAGCATGGTACCTATCAAATATGTTGCTGAATGGTTCGGTGGCAGTGTAACTTGGAATCAAAGCATCAATTGTGCACAGATTGATTTTCAAGGAAAACAAATACAGTTATATGAAAATTCCAATTACATTAAAGTGAACGGAACAAGTGTTTATGTGGATGTTGCTCAATTTATAAGAAATGACCGCATGTATATGCCAATTAACAGTATTGCGGGTATATTGGATAAACATATATATTTTATAGACTATAACAAGCCTATTATTGTGTCAGATTATGAATTGACTACGGATAATGCTAAAACAGTGGCAAACTCAATTGATAATAAATATCAGTTTGTGCAAGCACAAATAAGCATTAGCGGATTTAATATTCCAGACTCAATTGCTCAAGGGAAAGGATATAGCATTAGCGGAAATGTCACATCAAATTATGATTTGAAAAAAGTATATATTCAGATTGATGGAAATGGTGGAAATGAATTTTCCTATACTGCTGATAATCTTTCTACCAAATCATTTAATATTGCAGACATAGATAAATATATTACATTTAACACCTTGACGCAAGGCGAAAAACATTTTATGGTATTTGCAAGATGTAAGGACGTTGATTATGGTGCTTTGATTTATGAGAAGTGGTTTACTGTTGGCGGTGGTGGAACAGCGCAAGATTCAGGATATCTTGGTTGGAAACAATATGACCGAAATTGGGTAGATTTGAAAATAGGAAATTTATGCAATATGAAAGATTCTGGATGTTTAGTTACATCTTTAGCTATAGCTTTGGCAGATTTGGGATATACAAAGTCAGGTGGATTTAATCCAGGGATATTGTGTTCAGACCTTACAGCGGTTAATGGTTTTACGAGAGCCAAAAACAAAGCTGACGATGGAAACTTAGACGTTACATATTTGAGTAAGGTTATCCCTAATTGTACTGTGGTCTATAAAGGATACACCCCTGAAATTGCTGAAATAAATAAATATATAAATTCAGGTAAAAGAGTTGTAATAAATGTTAGGAATGGCTCTCATTGGGTATATGTTCAGACAGCTAAGGAAGATGGATCAATCATAGTAAGTGATCCTGGATTTAATCAGTCTGTTTATTATACGTCAAATATTAGTAAATTTGATGTAATAAGTTATAGCAAATAAGTATATAGCAGTTTTTATGTATGCAAAATCATACGAGGAATAAAAAAATATTCAGTAAAAAAACAAAAGGTTTTATTTTAGGAGCAACAATAGCAACTTTACTTGTATGAGGTAGCTCCGCTTTTGCAAAACAAAGGTGTGAAATGATTGAAGCATTATATTCAAACATCAATATTTATGTCGATGGTGTTGCTGTTAAACCAAAAGATACTATTGGAAATGCTGTTGAACCATTTATTTATAATGGTACTACTTATTTGCCGGTAAGAGCGGTAGGAAGTGCTTTTGGTAAAACAGTAGATTGGGATGGTGCAACACAGAGCGTGTATGTGGGTAAAGTTCCAGGCAAGATACAATTTATAGCATTTACGAAAGCAATGATGGATGAAGCTGATAGGTAGATATATTTTATATAAAAAATAAAAGTGTAGGGGTTTGTATATGAGGAAGGAAATAATAAGTTTAATTTTGGCATTAGCTATGGTGCTATCAATAATTCCAATTGGAATGATATCTGTTTCTGCTGAAACTGTATATTACAATGTAACAGGTGGACAATTAAAATTTGATACTGCAACTGGCACTATTACAGGCTTTACAGGTCAACCAACCAATGTTGTAATACCTGAGGAAATTGATGGTGTTACAGTTGTAGCTATTCGTTATAATGCGTTTTATAATTGCAGTAGTTTGACAAGTATAACTATACCAAATAGTGTTAGCAGTATTGGTTTTTACGGGTTTTATAACTGTATAGCTTTAACAAGCATAAGTTTACCAAACGCTATTACAGAAATACAAGAAAATACCTTTCAAGGTTGTAGTAGCTTAGTTATGATAACAATTCCAATTGGAGTAACCAGTATTGGAAATAGTGTGTTCGCTAATTGTAAAAAGCTTAAAGAAATCAGTTTACCAATTAGTTTACAAAGCATTGGTTACAGTGCATTCAATGGTTGTACTAATTTAGTAAGTATTTCAATACCTGAAGGTGTAACAATAATTAAAGATTGGGCATTTCAGGGGTGTACAAATTTGTTTTTAATATCATTTCCAAGCACCTTAACAAACATAGGATATCTTGCTTTCGAGGATACCACTTGGTATGTATTAAAACCTGATGATAATGTTGTATATGCTGGGAAAGTTGCATATGGATATAAAGGTAATTATAATTCAGTATCAGCTATAACATTGCGTGCTGATACCAAAGGGATTGCTTCAAGAGCATTTTTGGGTTGTAGCGACCTAACAGAGATAATTATACCGAATAGCATTACATATATTGGTGCAAATGCATTTGATGGTTGTAGAAATTTGAAAAACATAAATTTACCGAGTAGTATTGAAATAATAGAACGTGAAACTTTTATGGATTGTAATAGCCTGGAAAGCTTTATAATACCAAGCGATGTAACCTTTATAGGTTATGGTGCTTTCTATAATTGTAACTCATTAAAAAACATTAATATCCCAAACGGTGTAACTGCCATTAATGATTATACATTTGCTAATTGTACAGGTTTAATAAGCATTGATATGCCAAGTTCCTTAACAATGATTGGTATTGCTGTATTTTATAATTGCAGTGGATTAACAAGTATAAATATCCCTGATAGTGTGATAGAGGTTAGAGAGGGTGCTTTTAAAAATTGTAGTGGATTAGAAAACATAAATATTCCAAATAAATTAGATGTAATTTATGGTAGCACTTTTATGGGGTGCAGTAGCTTAACAAACATAAATATTCCAAACAATATAACAAGGATTGCTAATAGTGCGTTTTCAGGTTGCACTTCTATAACAACAATAACAATTCCAAGCAGTGTAATTAGCATAGAATACCAAGCATTTGAAAATTGCACAAGTTTAACAAAGATAATAATACCTAAAAGTGTAACAAAAATTAATGAAAATGTATTTTATAAATACTCAGGGTTAACCATTTATGGTGAAAAAGGTTCTTATGCTGAAACTTATGCAAAAAATAACTATATTCCGTTTAAACAAATCAGCAATGGTGGTAATAGTTTAATTATAATCCCTTCCACTTCTTTAACATTAAATACAACTCAACATACATTTAACGGAATTGGAAAAGAATTATCAATTGTAGCAACTTTATCGCCGGCTAACACATCAAATCAAAGCCTTAAAATTACAAGTAGTAACCCCAATGTCGCAATTTCAAAAGGCTCTGTTTTTATTGCGGATAAGCAGGTTATAACAATTGTATCCAAAGGCTTTGGAAACTGCACAATAAAGGTTGAAAATGAGGGTAATGTTGCAACGTGTAATATAACTGTTAATAAATCAAATTTAACAGATGACGAGAAGATACTCCGAAAAATGGCACTATCTAATATCGTTTATCATGACGAGGTTTTAAATTCTATTGGTAAAAAAGTGAAGGACTTGAATATTCGAAATAGTCAAAATATGATGTATGTCAATGGTCAAGCAGTTGATTGGAATGAATTTTGGGATAAATACATAGGTGATTATGAAATTATAGGTGCAAGTTCAACAGGAGATGGAGTTTGGGGAAATGATATGCAGGCAGTTGCATTCAAAGATGATAACGGAGATATTGTTATTTCTTATAGAGGCAGTTCAAGTTTTAGGGATATTTATGAAGGAATTAGGTATACCATAGCAAATTCAACAAGCAAACAGTTTAAGGCTGCTTATAATTTTTATAAATTTTATTATGATGCTTATTCTCCCTATGGCAAGAACATTTCATTAACAGGTCATTCGCTGGGAGGTGCATTGGCTTCTTATGTTTCTATTTTAGACGGCAGTGTAAAGGCTGATGTATTCAATGATGCAACAGGTTGGATATTGTGGAATACATATGTTGATAACACATTTAATATCAAAAAATTTGATGGTGTTAATGTTGCAAGGCACACAAGCTATGTGAATGTACAATTTGATTTAAAGAATGATTATGTGGTTTATAAGTTGTTTTTGAACTATAGAAATAACTATGAGATGAAAACAAATGGGTATGATGTAAATGAGGGAGATATTCATGGAATGCCAGCAATGATTACATACAGCTCAACCTCAAAAGAATTCGGTTTATCAAAAAATATGTTAAATGGTGTTTGGACAATGAATATCGCAAAAGCCCCATGGGAATGGAGTGAAATGTGGAAAATTGAGCTTCTACACTTGGGAACAGATGGTGATGACACAATATATGCTATGAGAGATGTTATTAACCAGAATTATGTTTATACCGGAAATGGAAATGACAAAGTTACAGCTTCTACAAATAATGATTTCATTATAGCAATTGGCGAAGGAAAAAAAGAGCTGGTTGGACGTTCTGGTAACGACACTTATGTCGTTGACAAAAATATAAATAATGATGATATTTATATTAGAGACTGTGGTGGAAAGGATACATTAGTTATAAAAAATGTTAGCGATACAGAAAATTTTAATATTATAGATAATGGTAGCAATTATTATTTAACATTGAATAATAATTGTAAAATATATGTTAATAAGAACAGAGATGTACTTGATGGTCCATTGACAGTTGAATTAAGAGATTCAAACGGAACCCTCTTAAGAACAATGAAATTTGAGCCTTCAAAAATGCTTTCTATAATGTCTGCAAAATATATGCTGTCAAATAGCCAATATACATTAAAATCAATTAAGTTAATGGGTGATGTTGAGGTTTCTGTTTTTGATGAGAATAACAACTTGCTTGGCACTCATAATAATTTGCAAAGTGAAATAATTACAACACCCTATGGTTATTTCTATCCTTCATTTGAAAATGGGGAAAATGCAATGCTAATTGACCTAATCAATGGAAATTACACCTTGAAAATCACAAGTAACAGCTTTGTTGGCTGTGAGGTTTATGACCCACAAGCACAAGGTAGTGTCTGGTATGGGAAAAAGGGCATTGATTTATCTGATGGCTCTAAACTTGTAGTAAATACTGATTTTATAAATACTCAAAACAAGTTTGCTATTGAAAGAAACGGCTTGGTAGAGCCTTTAACCGCAAGAGAAAGGGTGTATGCAAGCAGTGTTAATATAAACCAATCATCAATTAATATTAAAGCAGGTGAAAAGCAGGTTGTAAGTGCAACGGTTTTGCCTAATAATTCATTAGGCTTTGAGGTTTCTTGGGAGGTTATTCAGCCTGACGAAAATTCAACAGTTGCTACTGTTATTAAAGATGGAGGGATTACAAATGTTATTGGTATTACGGAAGGGGTAGCAATACTTCGTGCAACGGCAATGGACGATGGCAAGGCTTTTGCAGAAATTCCGATAACAGTAACACAATCAGCACCGCCAAAAATTTATAGTGATAATTACATTGAAGGAAGCTATACTGATGCTGAAAGTGTAAGAGTTTATGCCACGGCACCACTTGGCTTTGATAAGCTGTTTATCAATGGAAATGAGCAAAGCTACGTAGATATTACGGAAGAAGGGCAAAACAAGGTTTATGCTTATGCCATGAACAGTGAAACAGGAGAGGTTACAAAAACGGCGATATACAATGTTAATATTGATAGAAAAAGTCCAATGATAAGTGGCGTTGAAAATGGCGCAAAATATTATTTTGATAGATTTATTAGTGCTTATGATGTAAATTTGGCGTCTGTTACAGTAAATAATATTGAATGGACAACCGAAGAATTAAAAGGTGAAAAAATTTTTAGTGAAGTTGGAAATTATACAGTTGCAGCACAAGACTTTTCAGGAAAAACAACAACGGTATCGTTTGAAATTTTGCCAATGCCTAATGTAAGTGATATATCTTCCGATAGTGTAAAATTAATAAATTCAATCCGAGATGAGTTTGAACAGGTAAAATATGATTTGCCTCAAAATAAAGTGGAAACATTGGAAAATCAAATATCTGCAATAGAAAGCCAATGGATAACGCAAACAGGAATATGGAGTATTTCATTAGAAAAGGTAAATGATACAACAATTAATGCTAAGATTATAAACAGGCTTAATGAGTATTCTAATCCCCCTATTTTGCTATTATCATTTTATAAAGAAAATAAGTTGTTGTTTGTAAAACGAAAGACTATCGAAAGTGATGTTACTGATTATACTTTTGAAATACAAGCTTCAAGTGGAGCGAACAGTGTTAAAGCATTGTTGTGGAAAAGCATAGACAGCTTGGAGCCGGCATGTAATTCTGCAGAGATAGTAATAAATTAAGCTTAAAAAAAGCAGAGGTGTGACATATGCTCAAAATTGCAATAGTCGATGATGATGCAACCGCAATATCAGATTTAGAAAATAAAATAAATGATGTTATTAAATACCAGTTTGAGCTTTTGAGATTTGAAGATGAAAATCTTTTTTTAGATAGCTTAGAGGAAGGATTAAAGGTTGATTTAGTTTTTATGGATATTCAGCTTAATAATAAAAATGGTATTGAAGTTGCTAAGATTGTAAATAAAATTAGCAAAAATACAAACATTATTTACTTCTCATCAAATATAGATTATGCACAGGATATATTTGATACGAAATGTATATATTTTCTTAAAAAACCTATTAAGATAGAAAAATTAAGAAAGGCAATTGAAAAATCAAATGACCTTTTGACTATCAATTTTCTGAGCTTTGAAAGCAACCGACAAATTTATAAAATACCACTTAAAAGGATAATATACATTGAAACTGAATCAAAGTGGGTTAAATTTATTTTTTCAGATGGAAATATTGAAAAATTTTATATGTCATTTTCTGAAATAGTCTGTAAGTTACCAGTTAAAAAATTTATACAAATACATAAAAGCTTTATAATAAACTTAGATTATCTTAAAAAAGCAAAAAGAGAACAGGTCATTTTGGAGGGTGATATAACTTTGTCAATAAGTCGTCCTTACATAAAAGATACAAGAGATAAAATAACTTCATTTGTTGGAGGGCTTTTTTAATGGAAATTTTAGATTCTTTGATTTTATCATATTTTTTAACAAGTGTTTTAGAAAGCAAGTTTAAAAAGTATCAAGTGTATGCCATCTATGTTATTCAGATAATAATTTTTCGGATAGCGCTTAATCCTATTTGGTATCAATCATCAATCAGAAGCCCGATTATGATGGTTACATATTTTTTGATGATAATATTTCTTTTTAAAGGTACATTTACAAGAAAAAGCCTTGCTTTTCTGACATATTTTGCAGCCTGCTTTGTCGGTGAATTATGTAGCTATATTTTTCTTGTTTTTGTCTTGAAATTAGATATTAATTCATTATATAGTACCTTTACAATAGAAAGATTGTTTATCCAATTTTTCAACTCTGTGTTTATATATTTTGCAGCTTTAATCGGAATTAGAATTTTGAAAAGAAATGATTTATCTTATCACGAAAGAACATTACATAGCATAACTGTATATTTATTAATACAGTTATTATCTCTCTTTATTATATTTGACTCAATTATTGAATATAAAATTTCATCACCTAATTTAATAACTATTGCATTTGTTGTTTTAGTAATTTCACTGATTTTAGGTTTTGTATTAATCAGAAATTTAATTGATATTGCAAAGAATAAGCAACGACAAGAGTTTATGGAAACAGAGCAATATATAAGAGATATACATTATGCCGAGATGAAAGCACAATTCAAAAAATATCGTGAGCTTCGACACGATTTCGAAGCACATATTACTCTTTTAAATGCCTTGCAAGATAAATGGAATTTAGACGAAGTTAAGGAGTATATTTATTCAATTAAAAAGGATTATGAAAAATTAAGTCCAATTTCGTACTGTAACAATCCGGTTATAGATGCACTTATATTCGGAAAAACAGAAATAGCAAACGAGTTTGGAATAAAAACTGAGTTTAAATTAAGATACCCAGATAATATAAATATACCAATTTACGAAGTGTGTAATATTATTTCAAATATGCTACAAAATGCAATAGAGGGTGCTTGTAATTTCGATGGTGAAAAATATATCAAAATGGAATGTTATGAAAAAGCAGGGTTTTTAGTAATTGTTGTAAGAAACAGTGCAAGCCCTCCAAAAGAGAATTTAGAAACAATTAAAGAGGATAAAATTAACCATGGTATAGGCACAGGAGTAATAAAACAAATTTCTGAGGAATACAATGGTAATACAATTTTTGAATATAAAGATAACGAATTTACTTGTGTTGTAAATGTAGAAATTTAAGAAATTGACTTGATGAATTTTATTTGTCAAGTCTTTTTTGTCAAAACGATGGTTAATTTTGGTGTAAACACGGTTAGTTTTTTCAAAAGGTTGAAAGGTATTTATAATTATGATTATATTAAATTGATGCTATAAAAATGTTTTGTATAGAAAGGGTTGAAATTTATGAAAAAAGTTTTTAATTTGATAGTAATTGTTTGTTTAATATTTACATTGTTGCCAACTATGAATATGAAGGTTAGTGCTTTTACTGGTTCAGATGTGGTCGCAGAAGCAATGGTTCATGTAAATCAGGGAGATCAATATGTATGGGGAACTAGTGGACCGGATACTTTTGACTGTTCTGGTTTCGTGTACTATGTATTTCGTCAATTTGGTATTACTTTATCTAAGGGGGCAAGTTCTTATTCTTACAATGGTACATCACATTCTTATGGAACAATAATAACAAACACTTCACAATTACAAAGTGGTGATATTCTTTGCTTCGGTTCATCTTCCTCCTCAATAGGTCATGTAGGCATTTACGATGCAAACGGAGGTTATATAATACATGCACTTAATTCAGACAAAGATCTTTTAAGGAGTCCAACACTATCTACTTGGATTAACTCGCCTGGGTGGAATTCTAACGGGAATAACCAGTTTCGTCATGCAATTAGAGTTAACTTGAGTGGTTCTGTTGGCAAAACAATTGTTAATCCTGTTAGTGTTAGTGGAAAAAATGTAACTGTAAGTTGGGGAGCAGTTTCTAACGCATCATATTATAGTGTTTACTTAATTCAAGACCCTTGGGGGTGGAACGATGTTAAATATTCTACAACATCATATTCTACGGCACATACTTTTAATAATGTTGCACCTGGGTCATACTGTGCATTTGTAATAGCTCGACCTAATGCCGACACCGTACAAAGCAATTGGGTAGGGTTTAGCGTGGTGAATACACCATCTAACCCGTGGATTTCAGCAAACAACAGTAACAATATAACAGTTACACCTAATTCAAATGTTACATTAAGGTATGGTGCTGATAATGCCACGAATTATTGGCTTGGAATAGATCGTGATGGTGTTCGTATTGAAACATTAGATAGAACGGGGACGAGTGAATATACAAGAAGTTATGAAATAGGCAATTACTCTGCTTATATATCTGCCGGCAATTCAGGTGGATATATTGATAGTACAAGAGTTAATTTTACTGTAACAGAAAAAGATTATATTCCTACAAAAACCATTTCATATAACAATAAAGTTTATGCACTATATGATTATAAAACAAGTTGGAATGTTGCTAATGATATTGCAAATAAAATTGGAGGACATTTAGCGACAGTAGGCAGTGTGGAAGAACAAAACAAAATAGTTGAATTGATGAGTTTTGGAAACAAAGATTTATATTGGCTGGGTGGAACAGATTCTGCTACAGAAGGTGTATGGTCTTGGATAGATGGAACTCCTTGGAATTATACCAACTGGGCATCTGGTGAGCCTAATAATGCTGTGTACTTAGATCAAAAAGAAAATTATCTGCAAGTATATAAAAATGGTGTATGGAATGACTTGCCTAAAATAGCTTATGAAACATCAAGTGTAGGATTTATAGTAGAAATAGAAAATTACTTAAACCCTATTGCAACAAATGTATATAACAAAAATACATATATGCTTTTTGATTATGATATGACATGGACAGAGGCAAATGAATATTGCAAGTTATTGGGTGGGCATTTGGCAACTATTTCAGATGCAAATGAACAAACAGCGATTGAAACATTGGTTTCAAAAAGTGCTTGGAACCTTTATTATTTGGGAGCAACTGATAAAACTACGGAAGGAACGTGGAATTGGGTTGATGGCACCCCTTGGGATTATACTAATTGGAATACAGGACAGCCGGATGATTATCAAGGGGCAGAAGATTATTTGCAAATCTATAATTCAAATAAAAAATGGAACGATTTAAACAATTATTTTTCAGAAAATACCGGTTTTGTTTGTGAAATTCCGTTTAATGAAACTCCAACTGCACAAATTACAAATGGTAAAAGCTCATATTTATTATTCGACCAATATTTATCGTGGGAAGATGCAAAAATTTATTGTGAAAATTTAGGCGGGCATTTAGTAACAATAACATCACAAGAAGAACAAAATGCAGTATATAATTTAGCAATGCAAGGTGGAAAAAATCAATATTGGTTGGGCGCAAGTTATGGAGCTACTGGAGCTACTAATTCTTGGAATTGGGTAACAGGTGAAAGTTTTTCAAGTTATTTAAACTGGGATGTATTACAGCCAGATTATATTGGTAGTGAAAATTACTTGCAAATGTATAGAATTGCAAATCCTTATAATGTTTCATCACAAGCTGGAAAATGGAATAATACTTATGTTGATAATTTTAGAAGTGGGGAAGCTTTTTTTGGAACAGATAAAATTGGATTTATTTGTGAAATTGAACGATTAACAGTCTCGTTCGACAGCAATGGTGGCAGTGGTATTGATAGTCAGATTATTACCAAAAATGAAAATGCAACTAAACCAATAAACCCTACAAAAGCAGACTATATTTTTGAAAGCTGGTATTTGGATAGTGATTTTGTAAATATATTTGATTTCAATACTCCAATAACTACTGATATTACACTTTTTGCAAAATGGATAAATGCTAATTTTAAAATTGAAGATTTTTCTGCTATAAATTTCAATGATAATTGCATCATTACAGCCAAAATACAAAACAATAATCAAATAAAATCTAACGTTCCTGTTTACATAGCATTGTATTCAGATGAAGGTAAATTATTGCAACTTAGAAAAAAGAATATAAATGCAGTGGCAAATGAAATTATGAATATTTCTGAAAATATTTCTGGCGTTTCTGAATGCATACTTGTTAAAATATTCATTTGGAAATCTGATTATGGAATGGAACCAATAGTCATTAGTAAAAGATGTTCGGTTTTATTTGGAACAATAGCTCCAAGTGTTGTTGGTTTAGTAGAAACGGAAGCTAAAAACATATTAACATCTAATAATCTTAAATATAATATAAAGTGGGATTACGATTATAGTGTTAGTTATGGGTATGTACGAGAGCAGAACCCAAGTGCAGGAACTATTGTTCCAATTGATTCAATAGCCCAACTTAGTTTTAGTTTGGGGGCAAAACCATTTGAGATTAGCGATTTAGTATGGTTTACTGGTGGTGCAGTATATGAAACACCAACTGGTGAGGATGGTTATTATGTTTTAGCTCGTGAAATGTATATTACTGATTTAAACCTGTCATATTCAAGGATAGGTTTGGGCAACAAAGATTCATCAGTAACATATATGTGGGCAGACCGAGCCAAAATTTTTCAGCGTACAAATAATTAATTCAACCAAAAATGTTGGAGCAAGAAAGTAATTTTACCTTCTTGCCCGTAAGCGTCAAACCAAGGACACATTGAATATACCACCGTTGGTTGAACAGTTTGACGATGATGTTTATAAAGTTACAGCACAAATACAAAATGACAACCAAGCAAAAAACAAATATACCAGAATATATTGCTCTTTACTCTGAAACTGGAAAATTATTAAGATTAATAAATATATATATTAATATAAATACTGCAGCAACAGTAAATATTTCCGAAAATTTTCCGGGTATTTTTGAATGCACAACTGTAAAAATATTTATTTGGGGGTCTACTTATACAATACAACCAATAGCGCAAAGAAAAAGTTGCACAGTTATCTTAGAAACAATTATTTCAACCATTGCTGTTTCGGAATAATCTGTAGTATTTAATTGACGCTTCTAACCTCATAAGCTACTTCTGGCAAATGTTGTTGACCATGTAGCTACCACAACTGAGCATTTTTACACGAAACTATATAAATATCGACCGTTTGCTGGACATTTTCAAACTGTCCAGCAAACGGTATTATATAGACGAAATAACGTCTATTAACTCATCTATAAATCAATGTCTGAAAACCTACCCTTTTATAGATAATCTATCTTAGGTACTTATATAGAGTTGCCCGTTTTACGCCAGTTAAAGCTACAATATCCTTAACTGAGTATTGCTTAGATTCATACAGCTTGACTGCCTTAGAAATTGTTTCGGAATTAACCTTCGGTCTACCACCTATTCGACCTCTTGCTCTGGCAGCATTTAGCCCTTCTTTTGTTCTGTCTGCGATTACATCTCTCTCGAACTGTGATATTGCACTCATTACAGTAAAAATCAATTTTCCAGTACTGGTGCTTGTGTCGATGCTCTCCTTCAAAGATATTAAATCAACGCCCCTTTTATTGAAAAGTTCCATAAGCTCAATAAGATCTCGTGTTGAGCGCCCTAATCTGCTTAATGCTTCAATAATAATAACATCGCCTGTTGTCATTCTTTCGAGCATTTTTTGTAATTCTGGTCTATCTTTTTTTGTGCCAGTCATTTTCTCATTATAAATTATATCCACACCGTACTTCTCGAGTGCATCAAGCTGTCTATCAAGGTTCTGCCCCTCAGTCGAAACTCGGGCATATCCAAATATAAAGTTTTTCAATATATCGCCTCCTTTTTTCAATAATTAAATAGGAAGATAGCACATTGGCTATCTTCCCGTACTGCATTTCTTAATAATAAACTCTTCAACTGAAGCTTTTGGGATCTTCCATGTACTGCCACACTGGAAAGCTTTTATTTCACCGTTTTTCAGTAGCCGATACATACTATTCCTACCAAGATTCAATATTTCACATGCTTCCTCAACTGTAATAATATCTGAATAGTTATCGAACATCATCAACACTCTCCTCTGATTTTATTACTGTATTGTTGACCAAATTAAATTTATATTTGATACAATTCAAGCATTATTACCCATTGAATGTTAAAGCTTATATGTTCCTGCGGTCTATGTTCCCAAAATATTTGGACAACTCTCTAGCAGAGTTTCGGCATATACATGAATATAATATATGCCTATATATAATTGAAATTACAAAAAAAAAGAGACACCATCAAAAACAATGGTATCCCATTTCCCAGTACTATATGCAATTTTACTTTAGCACTATTACAGTTTGCCAGTTTTTTCTGCAAGTTTACTTTTTCGTTCAGTTACTTTTTTATTAAAGTAATATTCTGTTTCTGCTTTATTATAGTATTTGCTAGCGTTATCATAATTTTCTCGTTGCAAGTATATGTCACCTATCAGGACATATGCATCTGACTTTGCTTCTGAATCATCCGCTTTAGATATATAATCATTTGCATATTTCTCAGATTCATCATAGCTCTTGATTTCATAATTTACTTCTGCTAAACCGTAAATCGAATCCAATGATTCAGGGTCATTTTCTAATGATTTTTTAAACATTATGGGTATGCACTTGACTAAGGTTGCGTCTGTTTTGCGATAATATTGTCATAGGTAATCGGTTCTACTTGAACTGCATTTTGCAAAAGCCTATAGAACAACATGCCTCTGCTTTTTGATTTTCT
>Ga0247840_10006361_pt1 | contig 17062 bp, 12 predicted proteins | sample LaCruzMarch2015__FD_192404 | JGI IMG/M metagenome (GOLD analysis project Ga0247840, IMG submission 192404) | Freshwater microbial communities from meromictic Lake La Cruz, Castile-La Mancha, Spain - LaCruzMarch2015_17m | ecosystem: Environmental > Aquatic > Freshwater > Lake | place: Spain... | reverse complement strand
AAGATCCCAGGCGGGGTGATATCGTTGGTCAGGTAACCCCCGGGCTTGTCGAGCAGCGTCTCGGCGATCCGGATGGCGGCCGCCACCGTGGCGGTCCCGTCGACCAGCTTGGCCGGGTCGTTGTTCGTCAGCAGCAGCGCCTCCTCGCGCACGTCGAAGGGGCCGGGTGAGCGCGACCAGATCATCCCGAGAACGATGATGACCAGCACATAGGTGACCAGAAAGAGACCGACGGTCCACCACAGACCTTTTTCTTTCCAGACCCGGGGATCATAGAGAGTGACGACCTTAGTGACCTTGGAGGCCAGGTCCAGTCGTTTCGCGGATTCTGAATCAACCATTGTGTATTCCTGAAGATGAAGAGTGTGCTTTGGAGTATCCCCAAATCTTGCAGTAGATTGGGGTGAATCGACCTGTTCCAAGACGCCGCCGAATCCGGCGATGCGCGTGATGTGCCAGGGGTCACGGTCGGCGATCCGGGCCCGCCCGCCGGACGATCCAGTCCCCCAGTGCCCCGCGACGGCGCCAGAAACAGCGCTGGTCAGCCCGGCTCAGGATGAAACGACAGCCGCTCCCGTCGTCGATCGTAAGACGGCGCAGCCGTTTGGCCGCCAGCTCGGACCACAGGGTCGCGACCAGAGCGTTTAAGGCGTCGAGCCCATGGCGCCAGGCGTCCAGGTCACCCGCCGACACCGACTGCCAGAGGTGGTCCCAGAACACCAGCACGGTGCCGGTCGCGTCCCGCCACGCGGCGCAATCCAGGGCGTCCAGCCCCCGCCAGGCGTCGCCGCTCGCCCGCGCCAGACCAACCGCCAGCGGATGATCGGCAATGGTCAGCGCGGGTCCACTGGACACTGCCGGCAAGACGCCCCCACCCCAGGTCCAGACGCCGCTGATCACCGGCCGTCCGGCCGTCTCACGCGCCTGATTGACCGGATGCCCATAGAACAGCATCTGGGCCTCATTCTGCCAGCGGTTCCAGGCGCGGGCGTCGGGGCCGCTCGGCAGGCAGGCGTCCAGATCGCGTCCGACGACATCATACAGAGGACAAGTACGCAAGTTCGGGGGTTCGGCAACCCGCAGGTACCAGCGGTCGGGCCGGACGGCGATCAGATAGAGCCCATCGCCGGCGAAATGCGCGTTGAAGGCGGCAACCAGGGCATCCGCTTCATCCACCCGCGGCGCCAGCGCCGGTCCGGCGAACAACAGCAGCCGATCCCGATCCGGGCGCAGGTGCACGGGGTCGGCGTGAAACCAGCAGCCGTCGCGCGCCAATTCGGGAGCGTCGGCGAGCAAACACAGGGCAGCGGACGGCAGATCGCGGTCCGGCCCGGTGACCGCCGGCGCCTGCTGCGGTGCGCCCGCGGTGGCCGGGGACTGGCCATTCCCGGCACTGGCATGCGGCATCCCGCCGGCCTGACGGACCCCTGCCGTAGACGACGCGGCGAGGGTCACACCGAAGGCGGCGGCCAGGGTCTCCAGGGGGTCGGCGGTTAGCGCGTCCGCGCGGTCGGCGCGGGCCAGCAGGCGGTCCAGGGCCGGAGCGCGGATGGTGAAGTCCATCGTCCCCTGCGGCACGGCAAAGAGCGCCGGGCAGATGAGACGGCACTCACCCGGCAACAGACTCCCGGTCGGCACGGACACGGGACGGTCAGCCAGCCAGGGTCTCCACCCGAATCCGCATCACCGACCCCTGCACCGACGCCAAGGCCTCGATGCGGGCGATCGCCTGGTTCATCTGGCCCTCGCGCACGCGCTGGGTGAGCATGACCAGCGGCACATGGGTCTCACCCTCGCCGGGAGCCTTTTGCTGGATCGCCTCGATGCTGATGCCCTGCTCGCCCAGGATGCTGGCAATGCGGGCCATGACCCCGGGCTCATCCAGCGCCGTGAGCCGCAGGTAATAGGCGGTCTCCACCTGATCCATGGTGAGAATCGGGGTATCGGCCAGTTCATCCGGCTGGAACGCGAGGTGCGGTACCCGATTGTTGGGGTCGGTCGTGAACGCACGCACCACGTCCACCACGTCAGCCACCACGGAGGATGCTGTCGGCAAGGAGCCTGCACCGGCCCCATAGTAGAGTGTCGGGCCGACCGCATCGCCTTTCACCAGCACGGCATTCATCACGCCGTCCACGTTGGCGATCAGCCGCCGATGGGGGATGAGTGTCGGATGGACCCGCAGTTCGATCCCGTCGGCGTTGCGCCTGGCGATCCCCAGATGCTTGATCCGATACCCCAACTCCCCGGCATAGGCAACGTCTTGAGACTCGATGCGCGAAATACCTTCCGTGTAACAGCGCTCGAACTGGAGCGGGATACCGAATGCCAGCGACGCCAGGATGGTGAGCTTGTGGGCGGCGTCGATACCTTCGACATCGAAGGTCGGGTCGGCCTCGGCGTAGCCGCGCGCCTGCGCCTCGGCCAGGCAATCCGCGAAACTGCGGCCCTTGTCGCGCATCTCGGTCAGGATGAAGTTGCCGGTCCCGTTGATGATGCCGGCCACCCATTCGATATGATTGGCCGCCAGCCCTTCGCGTACCGCCTTGATGATGGGGATACCGCCTGCCACCGCCGCCTCGAACCCCACCATCACGCCGCGCTCCCGCGCGGCGGCAAAGATCGTGTTGCCATGGCGGGCGATCAACGCCTTGTTGGCCGTCACCACGTGCTTGCCGTTGGCGATGGCCCGCATCACCAATTCAAGCGCCGGGGAGTAACCGCCGATCAGTTCGATGATGATCTGGATCTCGGGGTCGTCCACCACCGCGAAGGCGTCGTCGCCGATCCGGCCGATCTGATCGAGCCCGCAGATCCCCTCGCGCTTGTACTCGCGCGCCGCGGCATGGGCGATCTCGATGTCGCGACCAGCGCGGCGGGCGATCTCCCGGGCATTGCGGGTAAGCACGGTGACCGTGCCGCCGCCGACGGTGCCTAAGCCCAACAGACCGATCTTGACCGGTTCCATACAAAATCCTCCGCGTTCATTTGGTAAACGATCGCCTAAGCTCCAGCCCCGGCACGCGACTCGCGCCGGAACATGTCCTTGATGCCGCGGATCGCCTGACGGGTACGATGCTCGTTTTCGATCAGACCGAAACGCACATGGTCGTCGCCGTACTCGCCGAACCCGATTCCCGGCGAGATGGCGACCCGCGCCTCCGCGATCAGGCGCTTGGAAAACTCCAGCGACAGCGAGGCACCTTCCGGAATCTCGGCGCGCAACTGCTCCTGAATGAAATCAGGAATACGCGCCCAGACGAACATCGTGGCCTGGGGCGATTGCACCTCCCAACCGGCCTCGTGCAGCCCTTTGCACAGGACGTCACGACGCGTCTGATACATGCCGGCAATCTCGCGCACACAATCTTGCGGACCCTCCAGCGCAGCGATGGCGGCCACCTGGATCGGGGTGAAGGTACCGTAATCCAGATAGGATTTGATGCGCGCCAGGGCCGCGACCAGGTGCTTGTTGCCGCACATGAAACCGACCCGCCAGCCGGGCATGTTATAACTCTTGGACATGGAGAAGAATTCGACGGCGATGTCCTTGGCACCTGGGATCTGGAGAATCGACGGGGCCTTGTAGCCGTCGAACACGATGTCCGCGTAGGCCAAGTCATGCACCACCCAGATGCCGTACTCCCCGGCGATGTCGATCACCCGCTGAAAAAACTCCAGGTCCACGCACTGCGTGGTCGGGTTACCGGGAAAGTTCAGCACCAGCATCTTCGGTTTGGGCCAGGAGTCCTGGATCGACCGCCGCAACTCCTCGAAAAAATCCACGCCCGGGGTCAGGCGCACATGGCGCACATCGGCCCCGGCGATGATGAATCCGTAGGGATGGATCGGATAGGCCGGATTAGGCACCAGCACGGTATCTCCAGCCCCCATGGTCGCCAACGCCAGGTGGGCCAGACCCTCCTTGGAGCCGATGGTCACGATCGCCTCGGCATCCGGATCCAAGTGCACGTCGTAACGGTCGCGGTACCAATTGCAGATCGCCCGGCGCAGCCGCGGGATGCCGCGGGACACCGAGTAGCGATGCGTATCCTTGCGCGCCGCCGCCTCGATCAGCTTGTCGATGATGTGCTGCGGCGTCGGCTGATCCGGGTTGCCCATCCCGAAGTCGATGATATCCTCGCCACGCGCTCGTGCCTCGGCCTTCAACTCGTTGACGATATTGAAGACATAGGGCGGCAGGCGTTTGATGCGGCGAAAATCGGGCTCGGGCAGGACCACGGCACTCTCGGGGCTGGCAGAAAGCCCGAGAGTTTAACGTCGCGCACCGGAGATTGAAACCGCGACCGCTCCCGCATTTTTCAGGGTCAGCGATCGGGCTGCCGGTCGGCCAGTTGTGCCTGGAGCCGGGCGAGCGCCTGTTCCGCCTCCTGCGCACGCTGCTGCGCCTGCCGCCGCGCCTGCGCCTCGGTGGCCGCCAGTTGCTCGGCCTGCCGCCGCGCCTGCGCCTCGGTGACCGCCAGTTGCTCGGCCTCCCGCCGCGCCTGCCCTTCGGTGACCGCCAGTTGCTCAGCCTCCCGCCGCGCCTGCGCCTCGATGATCGCCAGTTGCTCGGCCTCCCGCCAGCCGGGCAATACGAAATCGGCGTACACCGGATCATCGCGCAGCGTGCCGTGCTCCGGCCGCCGGCAGAGATCGTCCAGCCGGAACTGAAAGCCCGGCAGCACCCGCGAGCGGATCACCCCGTCCTCCGGGTCAATGGGACGATACAGCCCGGCACTGGTGCGGGTAAAAAAGGCCTGCTGCTCCGGCGTGCGATGCAGGATGTAATACTCCGGCACACCGCCGGCCGCATACTCCGCTTTCTTGACCACGGCGTCGCGCAAAATGCTGCTGCGCTCTTTATCCGACAGGGCCTCGATACAGAGGTCGAAGATACCCTGGTGCGACAGATCGAGCGGCAGGAGCGGCTGGGGGTTATCGTTGCGTACCACACCGAAATCGGGTCTGCGGATCACGGTACCGGCCGGCAGCGGCAGCCGAAAACCCATTTCCAAGGCCACCAGCCTGGCGATCGGCCGTTCCGTCAGAAAATGCCCCAGCAAGACCATGAACCAGTGATAGACCAGGAACGTCTCGTAATCGGACACTGGTTTCTCCTCCAGGCGGCCGTCGTTCCATTCGTAGTGGATGTCGGAGTCGAGATAGTAGCGACGCCAATACGCGTCCTCCGAGACGACACGGCCGGCATGAGAGCAGGACGTCACCGGTTCCGGGGTCGGTGGCGTCAGACGCGGTTCGGCAACAGCGGTTTGAGACATGGGTAGCGCCGGATACGGATCGGTTCGCGAATAAGTGAAATAAGTCCGTTAGAGAATGCCGAGCACCGTTGTCGTTGTCGTAATCGGATAAGCGATTCAAGTCTGGCATGAGCAGCCCGCTGTCTGTCGGGTTTCGATTCGCTAGACAGCCTGGGCGTTCAAGGCCGCCAAGGGTTTGAAAGGCTTCGATCGCCCCGTACGGGACCAACGCATCTTCGCGGGGATCATCAACTCGATTACGATTACGACAACGACAACGACAACGATTGTGTTCGTGTCTAACTTGTTATTGACTCGTTAAGACAGTGACGGTCGCGTATGAAAGCGTAGCACACCCGAGGGCGAGGACTAGCCTTCCGCAGCCGCGTCCGCCGCCTCCACCGGCTCGCTGAAACCGCACTCTTTCTGCGGGCAGACCCGCTCGGCTCCTTTGCGCTGGGTGGTCTTGAGCGTCATGACCGGCCAGCCGCACTTGGGGCAAGGCTCGGCAATGGGTTCGTTCCACACCGCATAGTCGCACTTCGGATAGGTGGAACAGGAGTAGAAGAACTTTCCGCGCCGCGATTTTTTCTTTTGCAGCGTGCCCTTGCCGCACTTCGGGCAGGCCACACCGGTATCCTCCGGACGCTCCAGCGGCTCGATGTGCTTGCACTTTGGATAGCCGCTGCACCCGATGAACTTGCCGTAACGGCCGTTCTTGACCTCCAGGACCGAGCCGCAATCAGGGCAAACGCGGCCTTCGATGACCTCTTTCGGTTCCGGCTCGGCCCCGTCGGCGTTGAGGTCGCGGGTGTAGTCACAGTCCGGATAATTGGTGCAGCCGATGAAACGACCGTTACGTCCGAGCCGGATCGAGAGCGGACCGCCGCACTTGGGGCACAACTCATCGATGCGCTCCTGGGTCACGTCGCTGCGCTTGACGTGTTCCTGCGTATGGTCGATCCGCTCTTTGAACGGCCGCCAGAAATTCTCGAGCAGCGGGACCCACTCCTCCTCGCCGCGGGACACGGCATCCAGTTCATCCTCTAGCCGCGCCGTGAAGTCGTAATCGACATAGGTCTTGAAGTGTTCGGTGAGAAACTTGTTCACCACGCGCCCGACATCGGTCGGCTTGAAGCGCTTGGCGTCCAACACCGCGTACTCGCGATCCTGCAAGGTGGAGATGATCGAGGCATAGGTGGACGGCCGGCCGATCCCGTACTCCTCCAGCGCCTTGATCAGGGTTGCTTCACTGAAGCGCGGCGGCGGTTCGGTAAAATGCTGTTCGGACCGAATGCCCAGCAAATCGACCAAATCCCCCACTTCCATGGGCGGCAGCATGCTGTCCTCATCATCATCGCCGGTGCTGGCGTCGTCCCGACCCTCCAGATAGACCCGCATGAACCCCGGCTCGGCCACGGTCGAGCCGGTAGCGCGAAACGTATTCCCGGTCCCGGCACTCAAATTCACCGAGACCTGATTGATCAGGGCATGCGCCATCTGACAGGCAAGCGTGCGCTTCCACACCAACTCATAGAGCCGGAACTGCTCTACACTCAGAAAGGCTTTGATCTCCTTGGGCTCACGCAGGATGGACGTGGGGCGGATCGCCTCATGCGCCTCTTGGGCGTTCTTTGCCTTGGTCTTGTACAGACGCGGTTGCTCGGGCAGGTGATTTGCCCCATAGCGCTCGCTGACATAGAGACGAATCTCAGCCACGGCCTCCTGGGCCAGGTTCACCGAGTCGGTCCGCATATAGGAGATGAGACCGACGGCGCCGCCGCCGACATCCACACCCTCATAGAGTTGCTGGGCGACCCGCATCGTGCGCTGCGCGGTAAAACCGAGCTTGCGTGCCGCCTCTTGCTGCAGCGTGGACGTAATGAAGGGCGGGGCCGGGTTGCGCTTGCGCTGCTTGCGCTCGACCTGTTCGACCCGCAGCTTCCCGGCGGCGGCCGCTTCCAGGGCACCGTGGACCACGGCCGCCCGGTCGCCATCGGTGATGGTGAACTGCTCCACCTTGGCGCCGCCGAATTCGATCAGGCGCGCCATGAAGGGCCGCGCCGCGCGGTCACAGTCGGCCTCGATCGACCAGTATTCCTGCCGGACGAAGGCCTCGATCTCGATCTCACGCTCGCAGATCAGCCGCAGGGCCGGACTCTGCACGCGCCCGGCCGACAGCCCGCGTCTGACCTTCTTCCACAGCAGCGGCGACAGATTGAAGCCGACCAGATAATCGAGGGCGCGGCGCGCCTGCTGGGCGTTGACCAGGTCGTAGGCCAGCTCCCGCGGATTGGCCACCGCCTCCTGGACTGCGCGCTTGGTGATCTCATTGAAGACCACGCGATGCACCGGCTTCTTGCCGATCTGACGGCGCGCCTTGAGCAACTCGTATAGATGCCAGGAGATCGCCTCTCCCTCGCGGTCAGGGTCAGTCGCAAGATAGAGTGCATCGGCATCCTTAAGCTTCTTGGCGATTGCCTGGACGTGCTTTTCGTTGCGCTCGATGATCTGGTACTTCATTTCGAACCCATGTTCCGGGTCGACCGCCCCCTCCTTCGGGATCAAATCGCGCACATGACCGTAAGACGCGATGACATCGAAGTCCGGGCCCAGGTACTTCTGAATGGTCTTGGCCTTGGCAGGCGATTCGACGATGACGAGATTCATACTAATGCAGATACTCGGGTGCTTCGTTGTAAACCAGGTCTTCCATCCGGGTGAAGGCGACCTCACGGCCCGGACGGTTCAACAGCACCAGGAGTACGACCCACTTGATCTCATCCACCGAGACTTGGGGGTGATCGATGGCCAGGGCACGCTCGATCACCAACTCACGGCTGGCCGGATCCAGGATGCCGCTTTGCTCCAGAAACAGCAGGAAGCCACGCCCTTCGACGTCCAGCTTGGCGCACTCATCGTCAGCGTAGACACGCATGGACCCCGCCGCGTGACCATGATAGGAGGGGGTCTGCGCACCCTCGGCCAATTCGTCGAGCCAGCAGAGCGCCTTGGCGATCTCGCCCGCGCTGAAGCCGGCCTGGCTCAGTTCGTCTTCCAACTCACCCTGGTCCACCGGGGGCTGCCCCTCACCATCCATGTAGTTCTCGAAAAGATAGATCAGGACATCAACCATGCTGTCGTACATCAACCAACCTCAGTGAACGGCGCCAGCCCGCGGGCTGACTGGAACGTGCTCCTTTCGGCGCGGTCGGCTTGCAGCACCGATGCAGATCGACGCGTCACGCCGGGAGGGTCCGCTGACGGCCCGCGGTCCCACCGCGCAACCGCCCGGAAATCCGCGGGCCAGGCCCGCGGACACGGCGGTGAACGCCGCTGCGGAGTCATTCCCGGACGCGGCAATAGCAGCCTCCGGCACCGGATGATACATGACCCTCTAACTCCAACACCAACAACATGGACGACACCGCCTCCGCGGGCAGCCCGGTTTCGCGGATCAGCGCGTCCGGAGCGACCGGGTCAAAGCCCAGTGCGGCCAGCAGCCGCTGGTAGTCCGGGTCCAAGTCGTTGCCCGCCGCGCCGCGCCCGACGCCAACGGCATCGCTGCGCCCATCGACCGCACCATCCGCCATGGCCCGGCGCAACAGCGGGCTCAACAGCGCCAGAACCTCGGCCGGGTCTTCGACCAGATGCGCGCCGTCGCGGATCAGGGCATGGCAACCGCGCGCCAGCGGACTGCGAATCGAGCCCGGCACCGCGAACACCTCACGACCCTGCTCTCCAGCCTGACGGGCGGTGATGAGCGAGCCGCTGCGCAACGCTGCCTCGGTGACCAGGATGCCCAATGACAACCCGGAGATGATACGGTTGCGCCGCGGGAAGTTGCTGGCCCGCGGCCCTTCGCCGGGGGCGAACTCGCTCACCAGCGCCCCCTGCTCAGCGATTTGCCTGGCCAGATCGCGGTGGCCGGCCGGATAGACCTGGTCGGGACCTGTGCCCAGCACCGCGATGGTCTTGCCGTTCTTCAGCGCACCCGCATGAGCGGCGCCGTCGATCCCGGTCGCCAGGCCGCTGGTGATGACCAGCCCACAGGCTGCCAGGCGGCTGGCGAAGTCGCGGGTGATCTCCCGTCCGGTCGGGGTCGGATTGCGACTGCCGACGATCGCCACCTGGGGCTCGGACAGCAATTGCGGATCCCCGCGGACATAGAGGAGGATCGGGGGATCCGGGATCTCGGCCAGCAAGGGTGGATACCGCGGATCGTCGCGGGCCAGGATGTAGGCATCCGGCTGCGCCGCCCAGGCCAGGACCGAGCCGATCCAGTCGCGGTTCGGCTGCTTGATCGCCGTGACCGCGTCAGGTCGCAGCCCCAGTTCGGCCAAGATGCCGGCGCTGGCCGCGACCACCGCATCCGGACTACCGAAGTGTGCGATGAGCCGGGCGCAGGTCCGCGGTCCGACCCCAGGGGCCGCGGTCAGCGTCAGCCACGCGTCGAGGGAGGTCAAACGGGCTCAGGCCGGCGGCGGGGCGATCTTGTCGCTGATGCGCATCGGCCGCGTGGCGTCCAGGATGATGGCGAAGCTCACCCGCTCGAAGGTACGAAAGACCATGAGGACACCAGAGCGCTCGAAGGGATGGATGAAGGTGCTGCGCGTGCGCCGCATATCGGTGGTGGGCGGCAGCGGCGTGTTGGCATCCGGCTCGTTGGCACGCCAGCGGCGGGTCGTCCAGTCATTGCCGAACCAGAAGGCGCCGGACAAGGGCGTCTCCTCCTTCCAATTCCAGTTGTAGCCACCCCGACGAACCAGGTCCTGCTCCTTGTTACCACCTTGATAAATCTCGAAAATATGACCTGACTCCAACTTCTCGCGGGTGCCGAGATTGATGACCACCACATCATACTGACCCACTTGGGTCACCCCGTTCAACACGCTCAGAATCTGACCACGCAGCCCGGCGGGGCCTGGCCGTGGATAAAAATTAGAGAGGGTCTCTTCCAACGCCGCGGGGATGACGCGATCACCAATGGCGACCTCACGCTCGGCACGCAATACCCGCAATTTGGCGGGATCGCCGACCCGTTCGAGCGCCGCATTGGCGACGAAGGTCGCCTCGTAGCCCAGCACTTCATTGGTCTTGGGGTCGCGCAAAGCATCACCGGGACGCAGGATCTGAAAACGATCCGGCGCGGCGCGGTCGATCCGCCGCACATAGATGGTATCGCCGATGCCGGCAACAATGCCCTCGTCCGGGAAGCCGACGACATAGGGAGCGCGCTTGACCTGATCCGACTCCGCCACGTAAGGCTGCGTCAGGAAGGGGCCGATGTACGCGATCGGGATGGTGGGAACCGCATCTTTCAGCGAGCTGACCCGCACCCGCGGGTGGAGCTTGACCACCCGCATGCCGCCCTGGTAACCAGCGTCCGACGCACCGCTGCGATCGACGCTGATCCGCGGCCGGCCATCGACCATCGTCAGACGCAGCACATCACCCGGATAGATCAGGTCGGGGTTGCCGACGTCGCTATTGGAGCGCCAGACGTCGCGCCAGCGCCAGGGGTCCCGCAGGAAGCGGCCGGCGATACTCCATAAGGTGTCGCCGGTTTTCACCTGATAGGTGTCAGGGGCATCCGGCAGCAGTTCAACCGCCTGCGCCGCGGCCACGCCGACCAGGAGCGCGGCTCCGAACAGCAGCACCAGCCCCCGACGGGCCAAGGCCGCGCCCGCGTGAAACCGAGCACCGACGCGGGGGCTAACGCGAGCCGGATCAACGACAGTGGGAAAGTGAGCGGGCATGGATCCTCCGGCGGGGTCGATTCCAGATTCACCCGACCCCATTAGGCGTGTAGTATGCATCGGATAGTAGCGCATGGTACCGCGGCGCTTCCAGCAACCAAGCGGGCAACTTCACCCCCGCGGATGGCCCATGCGCCCGCGGAACCAGCTTCGACCTCAGTTCAGGTATGGCACAGCTCGATATCCTCACCTTTCCAGACACCCGACTGCGCACCAAGGCCGCGCCGGTGGCGCAAGTCGATGCGCGGGTCCAGCGGATCGTCGCCGATATGTTCGAGACCATGTACGAGGCCCCAGGCATCGGACTGGCCGCGATTCAGGTCAACATCCCGTTGCAAATCGTTGTCATCGACTGCTCGGAAGAGCACGACCAGCCCATGTGTCTCATCAACCCGCAGATCCTGGAACTCCGCGGGGTCGAGCAGATGGACGAGGGCTGTCTGTCGGTCCCCGGATTCTATGAGCCGGTCACGCGCGCCGAGGCCGTGCGGGTCAGTGCGCTGGACCGCACCGGCACACCCTTTACCCTGGACACCGACGGGCTTCTGGCCGTCTGCATCCAGCATGAGATCGATCACCTGCATGGGAAACTTTTCGTCGACCATATCTCCGCCCTGAAGCGGCAGCGTATCCGCCGCAAGCTCGAGAAAGGTCAACGCCAAAATACTCCCGCGGAACAGCCGCGGCGGCGGGTCATCTGATTGCGTATCCTCTTCGCCGGAACACCCGAGTTCGCTGTACCCTGCCTGCAGGCCCTGATTGCGGGCGGTCATGAGGTGGCCGCGGTTTACACCCAGCCCGACCGGCCGGCCGGGCGCGGGCGCACGCTGCAGCAGAGCCCGGTCAAGCTGCTCGCCCTCAAGCAGGGCATCGCCGTGCGACAACCCGAATCGCTCAAGCGCGACCGGGCGGCAGTTGCGGCCCTGCGCGATCTCGGTGCCGACCTGATGGTGGTCGTCGCCTACGGTCTGTTGTTGCCGCGCGGCGTGCTCGTCGCCCCGCGTCTGGGCTGCATCAACGTCCACGCCTCGCTGCTGCCCCGCTGGCGGGGTGCGGCCCCCATCCAGCGTGCCGTGCTGGCGGGAGACAACGCGAGCGGCGTCTGCATCATGCAAATGGAGGCCGGACTGGATACCGGTCCGGTCTACCACCGACTGAGCATCCCGCTGGCGCCCCGCGAGACCGGCGGTAGCCTGCACGACCGGCTCGCCGCCCTGGGCGCCCAGGCGCTGAGCGAGGCCCTGCCCGGCATCGCCGACGGCTCCCGCCAGGCACAGCCGCAGGACCCGGCGTCGGCAACCTATGCCCATAAGCTCACCAAAGAGGAATCCGAGATCGACTGGAATCAGCCGGCCGCCGCCATCGAACGTCTGGTGCGCGCCTTCGACCCCTGGCCGGTGGCCCAAACCCGGTGTCACGGGGAACCCTTGCGCATCTGGTCGGCCGAGCGCGTCGCACCCGCGGTCGCCGCGTGGAGCGCCGCCGACGCGCCCGGCACCGTGGTCGCCACCGACCGCACGGGGATTGCCGTCACGACCGGCGACGGCATCCTGAAGATCACCCGGCTGCAACCGCCCGGCAAGCGCCCCATGAACGCCGCCGACTTCCTCAATGCCCGCACGATGGATGGCGCACACCTTGGCTGAGCGGCGTTCCGGCCCCCCCTCCGACCGCGGACTCGACCGTTCGCCTGCCCGACGCCCCGAGGAGCCCGAGGCGGCCGGTGGTGCGCCGCGCGATGCCGACGCCAACCCCTGGCCGCAACGCCCCCCGGCGCGTGACCGCCCTCCGCAGCGCGGCGGCGCGCAGCGGGCCGGACCGCCCCAGCGGGAGTCCGATCGCGGACACCCCACGGACGACCCCAGGCGCGGCGGGCGCTCGGTCTGGGGACAACCCGCGGGCCCCCGCGGCACCACAGGTACCAACGACGGTGCGGACGCACGCGCCGCCGCCGCGATCGCACTCCATCGAGTCCGCGACCGCGGACAGTCCCTGACGCGCGTTCTCACCCAAGCCACCCTGCCCCACCCACCGGCTGACCGCGCACTTACCCAGGAGTTGATCTACGGCGCGCTGCGCTGCCTCCCGCGCCTGGAGGCGCTGGTGGGGATGTTGCTGCACCATCCGGTCAAGCCGAGCGACCGCGACCTGGAAGCCGTGATTCTGATCGGGCTCTACCAGCTCACGGTGCTGGACACGCCGCCCCATGCCGCGGTCGCCGCCACCGTCGAGGCCGTCCGGTTGATCGGCAAGCCGGAGAAGACCGCGCTGGTCAACGCCCTGCTGCGGCGCTTCCTGCGTGAACGCGAGGCCCTGCTGGCGGCGGCGGATGCGCTGCCGGGCGCCCGCTGGCTGTTCCCCGACTGGCTGCTCACCGCGCTGCGTCACGACTGGCCGGACGATTGGGAGGCCATCGTCACCGCCAGCAACGCCCGCCCGCCCATGAGCCTGCGCGTCAACCGCACCCGCGTCGACCGGCAGACCTACGCGGGTCTGCTCGCCGCGGCCGGAATCACCGCGCGCCCCATCCCCGCCACCGAGTCCGGACTGATCCTGGACCGGCCGGTGCCGGCCCAGACGCTGCCCGGTTTCGCTGCCGGCCTGATCTCGGTCCAGGATGGCGGCGCCCAACTCGCCGCCCAGATCCTTGATGCGCCGCCCGGCAGCCGCGTGCTCGACGCCTGCGCCGCGCCGGGCGGCAAGACGGCCAACCTGCTGGAGCGCGCCGGCAATGCCCTGGACCTGGTCGCCATCGACAGCGAGACCAGCCGCCTGGACAGCGTGCGTGAGACGCTGACCCGACTCGGGCTCACCGCCACGGTCGCACGCGCTGACGCCGCCGCACCCCACGGGGACTGGATGACGCCGCCCTTCGACCGCATCCTGCTCGATGTGCCCTGTTCAGCGACCGGGGTGATCCGGCGGCACCCGGACATCAAGTGGCTGCGCCGCGCCGCGGACATCCCCGAACTCTGTGCGTTGCAGGCACGCATCCTGGACGCGATGTGGCCCCTGCTGATACCGGGCGGGCGGTTGCTCTATGTCACCTGCTCTCTGCTCGCTGCCGAAAACCAGGACCAGATTGCCGCCTTTCTCGGTCGTTGGCCGGATGCCCGCGAATACCCGCTGGTGCCCGATCCGGCGGCCGCGTGGAGCCAGACCCGCAGGCACGGCCGCCAGTTGCTGCCCAGCCCCGGCGGCAGCGACGGCTTCTATTTCGCATTGATCGAGAAGTCCGCCCCATGAGCCTGGCGGGCGCGGGTCGATGTCGCCGGCCGCGGTGGCGCGCCCCGCTCAACCACCGACCGGGACGCTGGTGGTGGCCGCTCCTGGCGCTGCTGCTGGTCGGCAGCGTACTGGCCCAGGAATTCCGTGTCACCCAGGTGCATACCCGCCTGGTCGATGGCACCTACACGCTCGACGCCACACTCGCCTTCGATTTCTCGGCGGAGGCGCTGGAGGCATTGGCCAACGGAGTCCCACTGACCATTCTGGTGCACCTCCAGGTCCGGCGCAGCAACGCCTGGATTTGGGAGAATAGCGTCACCGACCAACAGGTCCGTTACGCCATCCGCCACAAGCCGCTCTCCGAAACCTACGAGGTCTACCGGCTGCCGGGCACCTCGGGACGCACCTTTGTCACCCGGGAAGCCGCCATGACCGCGCTGGGCGAAATCCAAGACCTGCAATTGGTCGAGCAACGGCGGCTGACCGCCGGGGAAAACTACGCCGTCGAGATCAAAGTGTCACTGGACATCGAAGAACTGCCCCTGCCGCTGCGCCCGATGGCCTACCTGCGCCCGGCCTGGAAACTCGCCAGCGGCTGGACCAAATGGCCGCTGACGCCGTAGCGCTGCTGCCTTCACAAGCCTGATGCATCGGCAATGAATCTGCGCATCCTCGGTATGGCTCCCGTCGCGGCTCTGGTCGTCGGCTTGTTTGTCGCCCTGGTGCTGATGCGCGATGCGATCGAGAACTCCGAGGCACTGAGCCGTGCCTTCGTGCCCCTGCTGTTCGCAGTCCTGGCCGGGCTGTTGGTCCTGGCCGTGTTGGTGGCGGTGAACGTCATCAAGCTGGTGCGCCGCTACCGGCGCCAGGCGGCCGGCTCGCGTCTGACCTTGCGCATCGTCACCCTGTTCGCCTTGATCTCGCTCCTGCCGGTTGGCGTGGTCTACTACTTCTCACTAGGCTTTCTGCTGCGTGGAATCGACAGTTGGTTCGACGTGGAGCTCGGCCGTGCCATGCAGGATGCCCTGTCGTTGAATCAGGCTTCGCTGGATCTGAATCAGCGGGTGCTCGGCAAGTATGTCGAGGCGCTGCTCTCCGGCATCCAGGATCGCTCATCCACCGCCATCGCACTGGCCCTGAACAGCATGCGCCGTCACGCCGGGGCCGAGGAGTTGACCGTGTTCGCGGCCGGCGGTCAGGTTCTGGGCACCGCCAATCAGGATCCGGCCAAGCTGGTTCCCAGCTTCGGCGACCGGGCGATCCAGCAGGAGGTCCGGGCCGGCAACAACTATGTGGGACTGGAGACCGGGCCGAGCGACGATCTGGTCATCCGGGTTCTGGTGCAGGACCCGAGCGGCCGGCCGATGTACATGCAGGCCATCTTCCCCACCTCGAGCCGGATTTCGGAACTCTCCGAGGGTCTGGAGACCGCCTATAACCGCTACACGGAACTCGCCTATCTGCGCAGTTCACTCAAGTTCAGTTTTTCGCTGACCCTGTCGCTGGTCCTCCTGTTCGGGCTGATGGCCGCGCTGATTGCCGCCTTCCACACCGCCCGCCGCCTGGTGGCGCCGGTGGCGGATATCGCCCGCGGCACCCGCGCCATCGCCGCGGGCGACTATGAGCAACAACTGCCGCTGCCGAAACACGATGACGAGCTAGCCTTTCTGGTTGCCTCCTTCAACACCATGACGCGGCGGATCGCCCAGGCGCGCGATGCCGCGGCGCGCAGTCAACAAGCCGTCGAAACCCAGCGCAACTATCTGGAGACGGTGCTCGGCCGGCTGTCGTCCGGGGTGGTCACCTTCGACGATGCCCAGCATCTGCGCACCGCCAACCAGGCCGCCCGGCAAATTCTGAACCTGGAAGTCCGCACCGGCGCGGAGCGTACGCTGAGCGACCTCGAACAGGAACAACCCTGGCTCGCCCCCTGGACCGAGGCGGTGCGCGTTCACCTGGAATCAGGCCAGGACTGGCGCGAGGAACTCAGTCTGGCTCGCAGCGAAGGGCGCCAGACGCTCATGTGCCGGGGCAGCACCCTGCCGCTGCCGGGCAGCGCCGGACGCGGGCATGTCGTCGTCTTCGATGATATCAGCACGCTGATCAGCGCCCAGCGCAATGCCGCCTGGGGTGAGGTCGCGCGGCGCCTGGCGCACGAGATCAAGAATCCGCTCACCCCCATCCAGCTCTCCGCCGAACGGCTGCGCCACAAGTTGCTGGCCAAGGCGCAGCCCGCCGATGCCCAGATCATCGACCGCTCCACCAGCACCATCATCGCGCAGGTCGAGGCGATGAAGGCCATGGTCAACGACTTCTCGGACTACGCCCGTTCCCCCAAGTCGGAGCAGCAGCCGCTGGTGCTCGACCGGTTGGTCCAGGAAGTCATGGACCTCTACCGCAGCGCGGGGTCCGGAGCCCTGACGCTGAACCTCGGCGCCCCCGGCGTCCTGGTGCGTGGGGATGCGCTGCGCCTGCGCCAGGTGATCCACAATTTGATCAAGAATGCCCAGGAGGCCTTAGAGGGGCGACCCGACCCGCGGATCGACATCAGCACCTGCCGGTACGACCCGCAAGCGGCCGCCCAACCCGGCAGTTGCAATGGCGCGTCCGGCGGTGATCAGGTGCTGATTCAGGTCGCGGACAACGGCCCCGGCTTTGAGGCCGAGATCAAGGATCGCGCCTTCGAACCCTATGTCACCAGCAAGTCGAAGGGCACCGGACTGGGATTGGCCATCGTCAAGAAGATAATCGAGGAGCACGGCGGTATGATCATCGCCGAGAACACCGGCAGCGGCGCGATCCTGCGGGTCCGGC
>Ga0247840_10006355_pt1 | contig 17078 bp, 10 predicted proteins | sample LaCruzMarch2015__FD_192404 | JGI IMG/M metagenome (GOLD analysis project Ga0247840, IMG submission 192404) | Freshwater microbial communities from meromictic Lake La Cruz, Castile-La Mancha, Spain - LaCruzMarch2015_17m | ecosystem: Environmental > Aquatic > Freshwater > Lake | place: Spain... | reverse complement strand
ACCGTGCCCTCGATGAAGCCCGTGCGCACCGCCAGCGCGGTCGCGACCGATAGTCCCAACAAGCCGTGTACCACCCGCTGGCCGAACAGCGTCCCCTTGGCGTACTCGGCGTCGGTGTGGATCGAGCTCCAGTCGCCGCTCAACGCCGCGAAGCCCACCACATCCGCCTCGGTGATCGTGCGGCCGGCGGTCGTCACGCTCTCGCCGACCGCGAATTCCTCGAAAAAGCGTCCGCGTTGAACCTGAATTTCAGCCATAACAATCCTCCCGTCGTAATTTCTCGCGCTTCGCGTGTGCCCCGGTCACGCGGCCGCGGGGCGGTGCGTCTCCACGTTGCGGCGCGTGATGATCTTGGTGACCTCCGCAGCGATGACCGGCATGAACAGGAAGGGCACGATGATCAACCAGTCGCGCACGCCCAGGAAGGCCGTATTGAAGATCGGATCCAAGACCGGAACGTAGATGATCGCCAACAGGATCACCAGCGAGCTGAGCACAGCGTACTGCATGTATTTGTTGGTGAAGATGCCGATCCGGAACACCGAGTGATACTCGGAGCGCGCCGAGTAGGCCCGCAGCAGCTCGGAGATGGACAACACCGCGAACGCCATTGTTTGCGCGTGATGGATGTTCTCCGGGTACCAGGCCAGGCCGATGCGGAAAACCGCCAGCACCGCGACTGTGTCTACGATGCCCTGGATCAGGATACGCAAACGCATCGTCGGGTCAATGACCGGTTCATCGGGATGGCGCGGCGCACGCTTCATGATGTCCGGCTCGCCCTTCTCCAGACCCAACGCCAAGGCGGGCGCGCCGTCGGTAATCAGGTTCAGCACCAGGAGTTGAATCGCGGCCAAGGGCAACGGCCAGCCGAGCAGCGTGGCGATCAGGATGATCAGGATTTCGCCCACGTTCGCCGAGAGCAGGAAGAAGACGAACTTGCGGATATTGGAATAGATGACGCGGCCTTCCTCGACCGCCGCGACGATGGAGGCGTAGTTGTCGTCAGTGAGCACCATCGCCGCGGTCTCTTTGCTGACATCGGTGCCGGTGATCCCCATCGCCACGCCGATATCCGCGCGCTTGAGCGCGGGCGCGTCATTCACGCCGTCGCCGGTCATCGCGACGATGTGCCCCTGCGCCTTGAGCGCGTCCACGATGCGCACCTTGTGCTGGGGCGACACGCGGGCGTAAACATCCACCTTCGTGGCGACCTCGCTCAGCGCCGCGTCGTCCAGCGCATCGAGGTCTTGCCCCGTGCGCACCGCGCCGCCGGGACGCAGCAGGCCGATCTCCCGCGCGATGGCTTCCGCCGTGTTCGGGTAGTCCCCGGTGATCATCACGGTGCGGATGCCGGCGCTGCGTGCCAGGGCGATCGCCGGCTTCACCTCCGGCCGCGCCGGGTCAATCATGCCCCACAGCCCGACGAAGATCAGGTCGTGTTCGACCACGCTGGGGTTCAGGTCATCCTCTTGGGGCACCTCTGACAAGGGCCGCACGGCCGCGGCCAGCACGCGCAAGGCGTTGGAGGCCAGCCCGGTATTTTCCGCCAGGATACGATGGCGGTCCGCCTCAACCAGTGGCACGACTTTGCCGTCGCGGTAGATGCGCGTACACAGGTCGAGGGTCAGGTCGGGCGCGCCTTTGACGATCGCCAGATGGCTTTGCCCGCCAAGCAGTTGATCCCACCGGGCTTTCTCGGCCGAGTAGCGCGAGCTGCGCATATCGTGGATGGTCGTCATGCGCTTGCGATCCGAGTCGAAGGGGATTTCGGCCATGCGGGGCAGATCGCGCGCCACCTCTTCGCGCCAATAGCCAGCCTTACCGGCCGCCACCACCAGCGCGCCTTCGGTTGGGTCGCCCACCATCCGCCACTGCGCCTTGCCATCGGTTACGCCCGGCTCACGTTCCAGGTCGAGTTTGGCGTCATTGCACAGCAGGCCCGCACGCAGGAGCAGGCTGATCCCGGGGAACGCCGCGGCGTCCACCGTTCGCTCCGGCTGCACCTCGCCATCCTGGAATTCACCCTCCGGCGTATAGCCCTCCCCGCTGATGTTCAACAAGGTATCATCGGCGAAGACCTGCACGACCGTCATCGCGTTCTGGGTCAGCGTGCCGGTCTTGTCGGAGCAGATCACGGTCGCCGAGCCGAGCGCCTCGACCGCCGGGAGCCGGCGCAAGAGCGCGTGCCGCGCCACCATCCGCTGCATCCCCAGGGCCAGACAGATCGTGACGACCGCGGGCAATCCTTCGGGCACGGCAGCAATCGCCAGGCTGACCGCGACGATGAATAATTCGAGCGCCTCTTCGAGCAGCGTCATGCCGGGGATGGGGTTCAGCATGAAGCGGACCATGCCGATGGCGAACACCAGGGCGCAGACCGCGAGCGCGGCCACGCCCAAGGTCTTGCCCAGCCCATCGAGCTTGCGCTGAAGCGGGGTCGGCTCGGTCTCGAAGCTCTGGATCAGGTCGGCGATCTTGCCGATTTGCGTTTGCATCCCTGTGCTCACGACCAACCCGCGCCCGCGGCCATAGGTCACGACCGTGCTGCTGAACGCACAATTCTTGCGGTCGCCCAGGGACGCCTCGCGGTCGAGGACGGCGTCGGCGCGCTTCTGCACCGGCACCGATTCGCCGGTCAGGCTCGCCTCTTCGATCTTCAGGTTGACAGCCTCCACCAGCCGCACATCGGCGGGGACATAGTTGCCTGTTTCCAGGAAAACGATGTCGCCGGGGACCAGATCACGCGCCGGCAACGGTTGGCGGCGGCCGTCGCGCAGGGTTTGCGCTTCGGGCGCGGTCATCTTCTTGAGCGCGGCCAACGCCTCTTCGGCGCGCGATTCCTGGATCACGCCGAGGATGGCGTTGAGCAGGACGATCGCCATGATTGCGCCGGCTTCGACATATTCGCCGAGGAGCACGGAGACCACGCTGGCGACGATCAGGATGACGATCAGAAAATCTTTGAATTGCGCGTACAAACGCGCCCAAATCGTGGGACGCGGGGCTTCTGTTAGCTCGTTCGAGCCGAAGGCCGCCAGGCGGGCTTGCGCCTCCGGGCTGCTCAATCCCCGGTCTTCGGCGACGCGCAGCGCATCGAGCGCGTCGCTCTCGGAGAGGTTGTGCCAGGCGATCGTCGCAACGTTTTCGGGGCGGATCGCCAGGTCTCTTTCACTCACGGGCAGTCTCCTGATGAATGATTGGAATGTAGGTGAATCGGGGGGGCATTGCCATGACCCGTATCATAGACATGGTCTTCAGGCCAGCCCGGCCACCTCTGCGTCAAGCCGGTCAAAGAAAGCGCGGATGAACGCCTCGCGGTCGTGGGCGATGGCGCGTGCCGTCGCGGTATAGAGGCGCTCAGTGATGCGGTCGAGCTTGTAGACGAACTCATGGCTGGGAGTGTACGCCGCGCCGAGCGCCGCCGGCTGGCGGATCGCGTCGCCGCCGCCCGCTGCAATCGCGCGCCAGGGGGTGTTCCACAGGCTGTTGCCGCGCTCCCCGGCATAGGCAAACGCGCGCGCCACGCCGATAGCCCCGGTGATATCCAGCTTGTCGGCGTCGAAGACGACTTGCGCTTCCAGCGTGCGCGGGGCCGGCTCGGTGCGGAAACGGTGCGCCTCGATGGCGTGCGCCACCGCCTCAACGAAATCGGCCGGCTGACGGTTTAAACCGTCGCGCAGGATTTCCCGCGCCCGCGCCGCGCTTGCCAGGTGATGGTTGGCCCGGCCCTGGCTCTCGGCGACATCGTGCAGGAGCGCGGCCGTGCGCACCACCGCCAGATCAGCGCCTTCAGCGACCGCGATGCGCTCGGCCAGCGCGGTCACGCGTAGGATGTGGTCGAAGTCGTGGCTGCTGCCGCCATCGGCATAAAGCGCGCGGGCGGCGGAGATGGTGATCGGTGCGTCCATCATTCTCCCACTGTCGCATCCGTCATTGCGAGGCCCGCCCTTTGGGCCGAAGCAATCCCCTGCACGGGGAGATGGCTTCGCACAAGACGCTCGCAGTGACCCGTCATTGCGAGGCCCGCCCTTTGGGCCGAAGCAATCCCCTGCACGAGATTGCTTCGGGGCACAACCCGCCCCTCGCAATGACACGTCACAGATTCTCGATCTCCACCGGCTCGACAGGATCAGCCAGGGTGAAGCCGAAGATGCGCGAATAGAAATACAGCTCGGCTTCCATCGCCCGCTTGATGTTCTCGGCCTTGCGGAAGCCGTGCTGCTCCCCCGCGAACGGGACGTAAGCCACCGGCAGCCCCTTCGCTTTCACCGCGGCGAACATCGTCTCGGCCTGGCTCGGCGGCACGACTTTGTCCTCCAGCCCCTGAAGCAGGATCATCGGCACAGATAGCCGGTCGGTGAAGTGGATCGGCGAACGCGCGATGTATAGATCGCGGCGTTCGGGGTACGGCCCGACCAGCCGATCCAGGTAGCGCGACTCGAACTTGTGCGTATCGGTCGCCAACGCTTCCAGGTCGCTGACGCCGAAATGGCTGGCGCCCGCGCTGAAGACCTCCCGGAAGGTGAGCGCAGCCAACGTGGTGTAACCGCCCGCGCTGCCTCCGCGGATCGCCAGTCGCTTCGCGTCGGCCAGGCCGGCCGCCACCAGGGTGCGCGCAACGTTGGCGCAGTCATCCACGTCCACGATGCCCCAGGCGCCGTTGAGCCGCTCCCGGTAGGCCCGACCATAACCTGTGCTGCCGCCGTAGTTCACATCGGCCACCGCGAAGCCGCGGCTCGTCCAGAACTGGATGCTCAGCCGGAGCGCGCCGGATGTGGCGCCGGTCGGCCCGCCGTGGCTCAGGACGAGCAGCGGCGGCCGCTCCCCGTCCGGCGCGCGGTGATCGCGGTTGGCGGGCGGATAGTAGAGCGCGTGGGCGGTCAGGCCGCCCTCGGTCGGAAACTCGATCGGCTGCGCGACCGAAAGATAGCCGGGATCCACTGTCACCTCGCTCGACCGGCGCAGCACCGCGATCTGCCCCGTGGCAAGATCGAGCCGGACGAGCGCGGCCGCCTGCGTGGGCGCGGCCGCGACGAACGCTACGCCGCCCGCCACCGCGCGCACGCCGCTGATCTCGGTGTACGGAAGATCGAACGGCGTGAGGGTCTTCGTCGCGGTGTCCAGCAGCGCCAGCCGCCAACCGCCCGCCTGGGTATAGGCGCACGCGATGCGCTCGGCCGCGACGAACGCGTAGGTGGACATCCCGAAGACCCACTGCGGCAGCCCAAACTCGGCGGCCATCTCGCACAGTGGTTCCACCGACGCTTTGTCATTCTGAGCGACCGTGATCGTATCATTCCGAGCGACCGTCAGCGTGTCATTCTGAGCGACCAACGGGAGCGAAGAATCTCCCCGCTCATTCCAACGGTAGAGATTCCACCAGCCGGTGCGGTCAGAGACGAAGTGCAGCGCACCCGCCGGCGACCATTCGGGCTGGAAGATAGATTCCTCCGGGCCGCCCGCGACCAACTCGGCCGCGGCCAACGTGCCGTCTGCCCGCACCTCCGCCACCCACAACTCGCAGCCGTCCCACGGCATGTTCGGGTGATTCCAGGTGAGCCAGGCCAGCCGCGCCCCATCGGGGCTGAGCCGGGGGTTGGCGTAGAAGGTGTTCCCCGCCACCAACACCTGCCCGGCTGCATCCGCGTCGTCGCCGCCCAGCGGGAGGCTGACGATCGCGTTGACCGCCTCATGGCCTCCGCCGGTATGATCCTCGCGCACGCAGATCAACCGATTGCGACGACGATCCAGCACGGCGTCGGCATAACGCAGTTTCGCTTCTGTCTCTGGGGTTACGGGTTTTGGCGTCGCGCCAGGGTCACAGCGGTAAAGCCGTTGATCCGAAAAATTGGCGAAGTAGACGACTCCGTCCGCCGCCAGATATTCGCCGCCGCCGTACTCATGCACGCGCGTCCGCGCGTTGAACCCGGCGGGGATCACGTCAGAGGTGCGGCCCCTTCGACTTTGCTCAGGATGCGCCCTTCGACTTTGCTCAGGGCGCGCATCGCCCGGAACTGCGGGGCGCGCATCGGGTATCCAGCGGACGATCACACTGCGGCCCCCCTCGGCCGGCCGGGATTCGATCCAGAGGATATCGTCGCCATCCCCGCGGATGGCCCCCAGCCCGACCGCGCCGGCCAGGATCAAGTCGGGCGTGATGGGCGATTTCCAGGAACCGTATGGGGTGATTGTGAACTCGGACATTGGTGTTGCTCCTTATGCGCCATGGACGGGATCGTAAAACTGTTCACCGTTCGGATAATGCACCCGTAGCATAGCCCCTTGTGGGCGCCCCGGCGGGCACAAGGCCCGATGCTACGAGGGAACGATGAACACTTACGGGATCGCCCCTACGTGCGTCTTCCGCGCAGCCAAAACAGACCGCCGGGCAGACTACCCACAATGATGACCGCCTGCATCAACACCGAGACCGCCACGGCGTGGTCGGCGGGCACCCCGGCCAGCCCATAAAAAAACGGATACGCGGCCTGGTTCAGCCCCAGCCCGCCGATGGAGATCGGCAGCATCAACACCAGGGCGATGAGCGGATTGAAGATCAGGATCGCGGGCAACGACATCAGCCCGCCGAGCGCCTGCGACAGGAACCAGTTGACGAGCGTCGTGCAAAAAATGCCGATCAGCCCGATGCCGAACGCGGTCGCCAACGCGACATAGCGAAAACGGTAGGCGTTGAGCGCGTCGGAGATCCCCTGCCAAAGCCCCGCCAGCGGCGCAAGGAAACGCCAGCCGAAAAGCTGCGAGAGCAACCCGCGCAGGCGGCGGCTCAGCAGGACGGCGAGGCCGGCCACCACCACGGCCAGCGACAGCGCGGCGACCCACTCCACCGCCGCCAGGTCGCTCCGGCCGGTCATGCTGACCACCACGAACGCCGCGAGCGCGGCCGTACACATGTAGGCCAGCAGCCCCATGATGCGATCCACGACGACGGACACCGCCGCGTCCGCCAGCCGATCGGTGTAGCGCGCCAGGGTGTAGCCGCGCATCAGGTCGCCGCCGACGTTGGCCGGGAGGAAGTTGTTGAAGAAAAAGCCGACGAACTGGATTTCCAGCAGTTCGCCGAACGGCACACGAATGCCCTGGGCGCGCAACAGCACATGCCATTTGGCCGCGTTGATCGCGATGGCGAGCAGATAGAAGACCAGCGCGGCCAGCATCGGCGGCCACGCGGCCGCGGCCAATTGCGCGGCTACGGCCGCCAGATCCACGCGGGTGAAGACGAAGAGGATCAGCGCCAGGCTGACGATAAGTTTCAGAAGGGTGATCAGTTTATCGCGCAAGAAAGAACTACCCCTTTCGCGCCAGGGCCGTTGGTCGCAGGTCGTCCGCCTCGGCGGTCTGCTGGCGTTCCGCGCTGACATCGGTCTTTTGCGACCAGGCCATGTCCCAGACGACGTGACGATCCTTCTTCACCGCAAAATCGTACCAACCGAGCAGCCGCGACCACCCTTCCAGTACCGCCAACAGGAAGAGCGCCCACACCAACTGAATGGCGCCCCAAATCTCCTTCAGCGCGATCTTGGCGACGCGGGTATTTTGCATGCTCGAAACGACGTAGCCGTACTTAGACTTGAGATACAGATGTCCGGCGTGATTGCGCCGCCGTTGGGTCACGAAATCGCGAACAGTGTCCGGGCCGGTGTTATAGACGACCGCATCGGGCGCATAACGCACGCTCATCCCGCGGCGGACGATGAACGCCTCGACGAACGCCTCATCCATCGCGACGTCCGGCGGGATGCGGTCCAACACTTTGCGGAACGCGATCATCTCGCCCAGCCGCGGGATCTCCAGACACAACTGGTGTTCGAGCCGCAGCCGCAGGTGGGTGAAGAGGCCCACCAGGTGATCGGGCGTGTTGACCGCGATCTTGTGTGCGCCCACCATGCCCACGGTCGGGTCGGCGAACATGCGCACCATGTGCTCCACCGTGTCTTCGGCCGGCAGCGTGTCGCCGCTCTCCAGGACGCAAATCTCTTCGCGAGCGTGCGCCAGGAACACATTGATCGCCGCGGTCTTCCCCTCGCGCCTGGGCTGGTTGATCAGCCTGACCGCGGGGTTGTCGGCCGCGTATTGCGCGACGATCGAGACGGTGTTATCGGTGCAGCCGCTGGCGACGACGATGATCTCGGTGATCTCGACATCGTACAAGTGCTGATTCAGCAGCGCATCGAGCAAGTGGCCGATGTTCGCCTCTTCATTATAAGCAGTGACCCCGACACTGCACCGCAGCTTCGGATGGTGCTCCAAACCGGCCTCCTGAGTTCACGATGTGGGCATTATAACACGCGTGCAGAGTAGACCGATAAATCGGCGCGCCAGATGCGCCAGGGGTTGAACCATGTTCGATGTTGGATGTTGGATGTTCGATGTGTTATCGCGCCCGGCCGGTTCAGCAGCTCAAAATATGGCTGTAAGCGTAGGCATCCTGAGCGGAGTTCCGGCAGTTTTTGGGCCGGAACGCAGTCGAAGGACGCCTACGCGGCTACATCAAGGCCGCATCCTTCGACTACGCAGCCAAAAACCGGCTGCTCCGCTCAGGATGCCCCATCATATTTGGAACTGCTGCGGCCGGTTTGGTGAATTTGGGCCAGGGCATTATAATCAGGGCATAATCCTGACACCATCCTATGCCGTCACGCCTCCCCCTCGTGACCCCGGTTGGGAGGCGCGTCTATGCCCGCAGAAACCTCGGTTGTCGAATACTATCCCACGATCAAAGAATTACCCGAAGGGGAACGGCCGCGCGAGCGGCTGGAACACTACGGGCCGAGCGCGCTCAGCTCGGCCGAGTTGCTGGCGATCATCCTCCGCGTCGGCACCAAAGACGAGAATGTCATCCGCCTGGCGCAACGCCTGCTGACGACTTACGGCGGGCTGGTCGGGCTGGCCCAGGCGCCCTTCAGCGAGATGATGGAGATCAAAGGGCTAGGCGAGGCCAAGATCACGCAACTCAAGGCCGCGTTCGAGTTGGGCCGCCGGCTGCTCGTCGCCGCGCCGCACGAACGGCCCCTGGTCAAATCGCCAGCCGACGCGGCGAACCTGCTGATGATGGAAATGGGGCTGTTGGAGCAAGAGCACCTGCGCACCGTCCTGCTCGACAGCAAGAACCAAGTGTTGAAGGTGCATACCGTCTACATCGGCTCGCTGAACACCGCGGTCGTACGGGTGGGCGAGCTTTTCCGCGAGGCGATCCGCCTCAACTGCGCCGCCCTCATCGTCGCGCACAACCATCCCAGCGGCGACCCCACCCCCTCCTCCGAAGACGTCTACGTCACGCGCCAGATCGTCGAGGCGGGGAAGCTGTTGAACATAGACGTGCTCGATCACCTGGTGATCTGCCAGGCGCGGTGGGTGAGCTTGAAGGAGCGGGGGTTGGGGTTTTAGTGTGAGACTCGTCATTGCGCACTGGAGGGGATTGCTCCGTCCAAACCCGAATACCCGAATAAACCAAAACCGCCAAGACGCCAAGAGCGCCAAGACAAAAAACAGACCTTTGCGAACTTTGCGCCTTCGCGGTTCAATCTTGTTGTGTCGTAAGTCGAGTGATGCCCGTGCATGGTATAGCCAGGATGTAGCAAGGATCTGTATAGGATCCTCGAAGATCGCCGTCAACCTGACAGCACAGGCTTGTCGGGAAAGACCATCATCATTCAACATGAGAGGGAGGTAATCCAATGGCCAAGGTGAAGTTGAACCCGATTTTGGAGCGGGTGCGGGGCAAAGTGGGTGACCTGGTCTTCAAGCGGTATGAAGACGAGGTAGTGATCGCCCGGACGCCGGATTTCGAGGGAGTGGTACCAACCGCGGCGCAGTTGGCGCAGCGCGAACGCTTCCGGGAGGCGGCGCTGTATGGTCGCCTGGTCATGGCGGATCCCGAAGCCAAGGCGTTGTATGCAGAGGCGGCCAAGGACAAAGGGCAGCCGGTGTTCAGCCTGATGGTGGCGGACTTCTTCAATGCGCCATCCGTTGATGAAGTGGATCTCTCGCTGTATGCGGGCGCGGCCGGCGATGTGATCGTGATCCGGGCGCGCGACGATTTCGATGTGACCGGTGTGACCGTGAGCCTGACCGGCGACGCGGGGAACGCCATCGAGCGCGGCGCGGCCGTGGAGACACCGGCGAACAGCGGCCGGTGGATGTACACCGCGACGGCAGCCGTGGCGACCGACGCGACGGTGCGCATCGCGGTGACGGCGACCGACCGGCCTGGCGGCGTCGGGACGGCGATGGAAGAGAAGGCGGTCTGAGGGGTGGCGGGGCAGGGCGGCGGCCCAATACAGCCGCCGCCCTGCCGCTCGCGCTCATGTGCCAGGCACTTGCGAAGTGCCTGGCACATGAGCGTCGCTCGTTTTCATCGCGCGCTGTGCCCCGTCGCGCATGAACAACTGAATGCCAGTTGGTTATCGGTGGATATGACGAATGTCATAAGTCAACCTGGTGATTGGGATTACAATTGGTTGGCGTATTATCAGGACGATTTCTATATGGAAAGCCTTTTCCATCGGTGCAGCGATGCAGAACGCGTGGAGGTCGGAGCGACAGAGTCGGAAAGGCCAACTGTAAAAGCCCATCATCTGGGAAGTCATTGTCTCTCATCTTTTATTCCTGGCTTTTCCTCACTCGACTTCTGGCCGCCGCCGATCTATCCGCGAGGCGGCAACGCCAATCAGCCTCACTGGCCCGCGCCGGGTGAACGAACTGCGGTTTTTGGTCTTAAGAAGTGTAAGATTCTGGCGAGTCTCTACTCTCTATACACTAGAAGGCGCGTTTAGTGTGACCTGAGCATCGGAGCGCGTATGGGCAAAGAATCGGAAGTGATCACTGTGACGGAGTTGCGGAATATGACGCGGGAGATCATTGAGCGCGCCCACTTCCGCAACCAGCGCTACATCGTCGAACGCGCCGGGCAGCCGATGGTGGTCATCGTGGGGGTAGAAGATTTCCAGCGCCTGACGACGACCGTTCCTCATAGTGAGCCAATCGTGACCGGCAGGACATCAATGCCGAACTTGTGACTTATTTCGTCCTTTCGGAGTTTCCAGCCATGTATGATCAGACCGTATCTGCCGCATCTAACATCAGTTATCATTATATTCCGCAGATCGAAACCGCGCTGAAGGACAAAGACCTGGACAGCGCGGAACGGCTGCTGCAGGATGCCTGGGAATTGGTCGCGCCAGGATCGCCGGAGTTGGCTAGGCTGCAGATCTTGCGGAACGATGCGCAGAAGCAGCGCCAAGCCAAGGTCACGGAGTTGGAAGATGCGATCCGCAAGGCTTTGGCAGTCGAGCCGATGGATGTGGCGACGGCCGAAGAGAAGCTGGACGAGTTGGAGCGTTTTCAGCCGAAGCATCCTTCGCTCGCAGGTTGGCGAGGATCTCTGGCGAGCGAACGCACCCGACGGCGGGCTGACGTTAAGTGCAAGGAAGTCGAAACCGAACTCAAACGCTTGTGGGCTGAGGCCGAAAAGGCCGAACAAACTGGCCTCTACGGACAAGCCTTACTTACACTCTATTTGAATGCTCGGGAGTATGCCAGGCGGGAGGCCGCTAATCTGAAGGATCCCCGGCTGGCTGGATTGGCGCAGCGTGCAGAAGATACACATAACCGGGTGCGACGGGCCCATCGCGAAACCACTACCCGACAGCAGGAAGGGCAATATAAGGAATTGCTCGAACAGCTTCGGCAAATGGCCCCCACAGATCGCGTAACCATTTCTCGCGACCTTATTGATCTAGAGGGGTCGAAGGATTATCTCCTCGCCTCTGAAGCAGTGCGGCTCGTCGAAGCTCAAGCACGAGACTATGCGGCCCAGAAAGCCGTTGGATACCGTGAAAGCGCCCTGCGTTCTTTAGAAGAGCATGCACCGACAACGGCTGAGCAGGACCTGAGCAAGGCTCTGGTACTTTTTGGGCTCGACGAGGAAGAGAAACGGAGAACTGATAGTCTGCTGAAAGATCGCGTCATGCCGGCGGTGGAGAGACGTTCGTTAGCGGAGAATAAGCTCAAGCAGGCCGATAACCAGGACGCCGTCCGCGCGTGGCACCTGTTTGCCGAAGCGCGGATTGCAGACCCCTATACTCCCGCCCTGGCTGAGAAGCGCGAGTCACTGCTGAAACGAGTCATTCCCTATCTGAATGCGCGCATAGCGGAGGCAAGAGGCTACCTGGCGAAGACGGGGCGCCCGGAGTGGGCCAAGGCGCAGGCAGTGGCTAAGGCCGCACGAGAGTTAGCCGAACAAGACACGGCTTTTCAGGCCCAAATGGAGGCGGCTGATGCCATTCTGACCGAGGCGGAAGGCTGGCGACAGCTCGAGGCCGACATCAAGGCGGCGATTACAGAAGCGAATGCCAAACGTGAGCAGTACCCGACCGGCGCCTATGATGGTCTGTTTGCGCGCGGGCAAGGCTGGGGCGAGAACGCGGGTCGCTTTGCCGAGCTGTCGGAGACCCTGGCCCAGTTGGAAGCAAGGGTCAGGGCCACCGAGCAGCTTGCCCGCTTTGGCGACAAGGTTCGATCTGGCTCAATTGACGACGTTGAACAAGCGCTGAAGGCATGCCTGCAAGCGGCCGGCGTAAAGGGGGCGCGCCAGACCGACCTTGAAAAGATGGCAGGCCGGTTGCGGATGCATCTGAGCTATCTTCGGGGTGTGGCGCTGTTACGCAAGGCCGATCGTTCTGTTGAAGATGCGCGCGCGGGGCTGGAACTCTTGCGCGAGCCGGTTGACGGGGCGGGAGATGACGCGGAGGCGGCCAGGCAATTGGCGTCCACTGTCAAGGAAGATCGCGCCCGCGAGGAGCAAGCCGCCGCGGCACTCAAGCAAGGTGTGGCGCAGCTACAGGCCGGACAGTATGCCGATGCGTATCGCGTGCTCAAGTCCTACAGTGGCCGGCGAGAGGCGGCCGAGGCATTCTTGAAAGCAACCCAGGGCTGGGAGCAGCAGTTGATCGGTCAGATCAAGGCCGCGCTTGCCGGCGCCGAGCGCGTCGACGAGAAAGCGTTCAAGCAGTGGGTGGCAGATCTGGAGGCGTTGGGTTCCGCCCATGTCACCGAGCTTAAACCGCGAGTGTATGGACGATGCGCAGCCCAACGCGCGCGCCAACTCATGCTGATGCCACAGCGAGCAGGCCTGGCCGATGAAATTATGCGGGCCTGGGATGAAGCAGTGCAAGAGGATCCCAACAATCCAGATTACCAGAACGAGCGCATGAGCTACGACAAGCGGCGGACGAGCTTCGGCCTTCCGCAAAAACCGCCGTTGGAGCAAATTCAGATGCTTGAAGATCTGGCGGAGAAGTACCCTACCGACCTGGACGCCAAGCTCTGGCTGGCCGACGCCTTGATCAAGCATATTGTGACGTTGAAGGGGTACGAGGAAGTCGAAAGTCAGGCGCGGCAGGCGCAAGGAGTCATCGCCCAGGCACAGCAATTGGCCCAGGTCAGTGATTTGCTCAGTCGTTACCAGAAGGTCCTGGCCGACAAGTCGCGCACGGTTGAGATGCATCTGGACATCGCGTTGCGCAGCGGAGAGATCGAGCGGCAACTGCAGGCTGATCGGCTGCCGGATGTGTGGCGCAAGGCCCGGGAGCAGGCAACCGGATTGTTGAAGAACTACCCGGCCCAACGCGAGCTGCCTCTCTGGTGGCGGCGGGTCAGCCAGGCTGCTTTGGCCGGCGCACAGGAGCGTTTGGCTGCTCGCACTAACGTTGGCGATATCTGGGAGAAGATCCATCCGGCTGGACAGATCGTGGTTCTTGACCCTGAGAATGTGACGGCGGTCCAGCAACTCGGCTTGGCAAACCAGGCGATCGTGCAACTCGACAGCCGCCAAACCCTCTTAGAGGGGGACAAGACGGGCGCGAGCTACGCAGGCGATAGCGCGAAGGCAGTGGAGGCACAACTGACCGAAGCGAACGACATCCAGAAGAAACTCGGCCTGGCCGAGCAAGTGCTGATGAATTTCGGGGGACTCTTCCAGGAATCGGACAAGCTGCGGGAACAAGTGAAAGCGATTCGCGCCCGCAACGAACAGGCACTCGACCGGGTTCAGCGGTTGAATCAATACGTCAATAACGCGCGGCAGGCGCTGAATGCCGCTAAGGCCAGCGCCGAGAGCAATGCCTGGTACGCTTTTGATGAAAACATGAAGCTGATCAACGAAATGGGCTATGGTCAGCACCGCACTGTGGCCGAATTGCAAGAGGCCAAGCAGCAGGTGCAGGCCAAGCAGAAACATCTCCGCACTCTGCGAACCAGCCTCGAGATGGCCGTCAAGAACGGCAATCCGGTAGAGGCCCTTCGACTTGCCGAACAGATGACTGGCCGACCACTGGTGGGCAATGTCACTATCAGTGCCCCAAGCACTGCACAAATGGATCCGCTGGCCGACCCCGGCGATCAGTTCGGCGAACAGGGCCGGATTCGCTTGCAAGAGCCATATACCAAGCGCCAGATCTACGGCCTGACCGGGTTGGTAAATCTGCTCAACGAACAACTCCAGCAGGTGAATCAACTGCTCGCCTGGTTGCCTAGCCTGCCGCTCAACCCGCAGCCGAACCAACCGCTGGAGGAAGTCCAAATGCGGGTACAGCGGCCGATCACCGTCTGGGCGCAGATCATGCCCGTTGTGGAGCCGATTCTAAAGGCTGGTAACTTCGATCAGGCGCGAACAATGATTGACGAGGTGATTGCTGGGATGGATGGCAGTCAATACCGCAACGCGTTGGCTCTGAAACCCGCTCACGAGTTGCTCAGCCGGCCACCCGTTGGAGAGGCCGACTTGAAGAGCAGCCAGGCCGCCTATCTGTGGCAGTTTGGCCGCCATTTACTGGACAAGGTGACCGCGGATTTAGAGGCGGCGCAGCGCCAGCGTACCGATGTTGATCGGCTCGAGAGCGCCTGGGCGACCACCTACCAGCAATTCATGAATTCCCTCGAAGATGTGCGGGATCGTCAAGAAAGTACGAATGTCCTGGTTCGTCTGACCCCGGCCTGGCGAGCGGCTCAACGAGAACTGAAAGAACAGGCGCGGGAAGCACTTTACGCCTGTGAGCAACTGTGTCCCGACCACCCTGATCTGATTGGGTGGGCCGATGATCCGTTGTTGGGGTGATCTATGCGCGTGGCTGTGGTCTCCGATATTCATTCCAATTGGGAAGCGTTCAGCGCCGTGCTCCAAGATGCCGATACCTGGAATGCTCAAGCGCTTTGGTGTCTGGGCGATCTGCTGGGCTACGGGCCTGATCCGTACCGCTGCTGGATGGTATTGGCCGATGCCGACTTCCCGCGGTGGTTGGCCTCACCGGGGGCCTGGGTGGCCGGCAATCACGACTGGGGCATGCTCGGGCTGCTCAAATCCGCGTTCTTCGTTGAGGGAATCAAGGGCCTGGATGGGCCGACGCTGGCGGGTGACTTCGGCAGACACGCCTGGCAGGTCATCCTGAAGCAGCGTGAGGCTCTGAGGCACACGGCGGTGATGGACACGATAGCGCGATTGCCGCTACTGGCCTCACCCGTGCCCGGCGTCTATCTGTTTCACGGCGCGTATCTCCGTGAGCCGCGCGACATCATCGGCACCTACACCAGAGTACCGGAATGGGCTGAACGAAGCCTGACTAATCTGAGAAGTTTTGCGGCCGATCCCCAGGCCTTTGCCCAAGATGGCGTTGCGCGTTTCGCCAGCCAGGGATGGGCGCAGCCTCTTCTGATGTTAGCTGGTCATACGCACCGGGCGTGCGCCTGGCAGCCGCGCGATGGCAATCCTGGCGAGGAACACTGGATTGATCATACCCCCTACCTGGAACATGGTTTCCAGGTTGGCATCGAGGATTTAGAACACCGGCCCCTGTTCGCGAACCCAGGCAGCGTGGGCTTCTCGCGCGATTGTCGGGCCGGGCTGGCCAGCTATATGCTGGTGGATTGGGGGCCTACGGGCGTTCGACTCTGGCTGCGTTGGGTCGAATACGATCCCACCCCGACGATCGCCAAGATGCGGGCCATGGGTACTAACTCGACTGTGATTCAGCAGCTTGAGCCGCCGCGACCTCGTGGTGGGATTTTCGGAGACGCTGTAGCAGTTCCCGCTGTGTTTCCTGTATCGCATCGGGAGGAAAAGGCAAGATGACTCAACAGTCTTTTCGGAATGCATGTCGAGCAGTTGCAGCCGTGATGGTCTGGGCTACCATTTTGGCGGTTGCCCTGGGCCAAGCCGGGCAGCTCAGGTCGGCGCACGCCCAAGACCCGGCCACGGCCTCCGGTGCGGACGTGATGTTCCTGGTGGATCAGTCGGGTAGCATGGGAGGGCGCGCGACCGGCAGCGTCAAGGATCACCCTGATCCTAATGACCCGCTCGGCTTGCGTTTCGAAGCGCCACAAGACTTGGTGGGCTTACTGGCGGAAGATCCACTGCAATATCGGCCGGGTTCGGTACATCGCATCGCCCTGATCAACTTCGGCTCGTGGGCCGTACCTAAACTGAACTGGACGACGATTGCGCCGAAAAGCCTGGAGGAGTTGCGCGCCCAAGTCGCAACTCTGTCGGGGCCGGGGGGTGACCTGGATGCCGGCGAGTTTCGCACCAGCAATCTGGGCAACACTAATTTCCAGGCGGCCTTCACGGCCGCCAAACAATTTTTCGACAAACTGTCGGTATCCAAAAACCGGGTGCGCGCCATCATCCTGTTGACCGACGGTCAGCCGTGTGTTGCGCCGACGATCCCGACCCCGGTTCCGAACCAGCCGGCTTCTGCCAATCCGACACCGATCCCAGATTGCCTCAATCCATACCAGCATATGCAGGAGTTGAAGCAGCAGCTTGCCCAACAGTTCCCTCTCGGCCAATACCACATCTACGTCGTCGCGATGAACGACAGCCGGGACGATTATTGGAAAAATATGGCCCCCCTCTGGGAGAGCATCCCAGGTATCGTGGCCAAGAAGGTTGCGTCCAATGCCGAAGTTGGGCTTTTCTTCCACAACCTTTGGTGGGATGACCTGAGCAAGACACTGCCCACGCCAGGGGGGACGGTCATCGCCAAACCAGTCACGCCCGGCCC
>Ga0247840_10006350_pt1 | contig 17088 bp, 13 predicted proteins | sample LaCruzMarch2015__FD_192404 | JGI IMG/M metagenome (GOLD analysis project Ga0247840, IMG submission 192404) | Freshwater microbial communities from meromictic Lake La Cruz, Castile-La Mancha, Spain - LaCruzMarch2015_17m | ecosystem: Environmental > Aquatic > Freshwater > Lake | place: Spain... | reverse complement strand
TAAAGGGAAAACTACTGGATTCTCACCACGTAAATAGCTTATATAACCTTTCGACAGTTCCCGAATTCTCTCGGCCCCGCCTGGAACTAAATTCTCATTACTATCGAAGATTTCACTCCGTTTAATCGGAGGGCGCCCGTCATTCAGTAAAAGGAGGTTCAATATATAAATAATCTCATTCGCATTATCATACATCGGCGTAGCGCTCATCAGGACCAACCGAATATTTTCACCATATGTAACAATCGCCTGTAAAATGGGGGGGACCTTACGCAATTCGACGTCAGAAGTATCACTTTTAATATTGTGGATCTCATCAATAATTATTACGCGATTCTGAAATTTACTACGAATCGCCCTTTTTTGAATATCGGTCAGAGAACTCTTTTTCCCATTCCATCCGATGTCGCTCATAAGCTCATTCGCGAACTCCTCATATCCATAAAATTGGTAATACGAATTTACTATACGACCTGTCTCTTTCCGTTTTTGTTGGATTGTTAATCCGCTAAACTGCTCAAAGTTGAGACTGTATGTATTTCCTGTACATTGAACAATGTCATCGGGGCGCTCTTTTTTAATTTCCTTCCGAATATCATAAATCTGATCTTTGAATTGTTGAAGAATACGACGGCTTAATAAAACTGTAATCTTGCGCCGGTTATCAACGTGCATCCGCTTCATAATATCCTTGAATCCCTCTGCGATTTGGATACCGGAGCACGTTTTACCAACGCCGGTCCCATGATAAATTAAAATACCATTATATGGAGTATCAATACTTATATAATTTTTTAAAAACTCCTGTTGGGGAGATAAGTTAAAGAGTCGCGCATTACAGATGTCCTCTGTTTTCTGATTATTTCGCTTTATCTTATTTTTGAAAAATTCTTTCTTAATATATATTTTTTCGTAGAAGTCTTTATCACTAAAATCTGGATAATACATATATTTTCTGCTTAGCGATTGTTTTTTTATCCGGACCGCCAATTTATCTTTTTTCATTCTAATTTTTGTCATTCCTATATTATAAAAGATATAAAAATCTTTTGTTTTTTATATCTTGGACTCTCATTTTGGAATAAAGAATGGTTTCCCCGGTTTATAATCCCTTGTTGTAATTGTAAAAATAAGCTTATTTTCAGTTATTTTGAATTTGAATAGCTTATTACTGATCCAGTACTAAAATAACGCTTCATAAATAATAACAAATAAAATTATTATGCTCAAATGATCGAATAGAATTATGATATAAAATTATTTTGTAAATAAATAAACGAGTGATAGAATAATAATTAAAAATATTAAAACACAGAAAAAGACGAAGTTATTCAAGAAAATTATTTTAATCTTTTTCTTGCGCTGATCTTTCCATTCAGAATCATCCAATATATTACTCTGAGGATTATGAGGCTCTGGATTTTCTAAATGGATTTTTCTTCCATAATTTTTTTCATAAATATCTAATACTTCTCCATATGAAAGAGTTGGCTTTTTATTTTCAATATTCACCATGTTGTGCATGTCAATACACCAATGAGCTAATTTTTTACGGTTTTCTAAATGTGGTTCTATTGGAAACATTTCAATATGTTTTTTATAATTGTTCCTACATAAACCACACGGAAGTGTATATTCAAGTAATTTGTAAAAATTCTTGTAAATTTCTTTATCTTTATCTGTCGGATAAAAAGGGTATGTAAAACTAATTGAATGCATTGAAAACCATAATCGTGGTCCCCATATATTTGGATCCATATATATAAAACAGATAAAAATTATATATATTCTAATTTTTCCATGTTCCAAAATGGTCATGTTTGGCGTATTTTCCGAAATATTGGGACATTGGATATTCTAACACATGAACCTCATTTTTATTTTTATAATCCAAATAAACATTCATTACATAATCTGGTCCAGTTGAAGCATATACATAATGTAATGTCTGATTTGTCTTGAAATCTTGAATATATTTATCTATATTGTCATTAATTCCGTCTATTAGGGCTTTTATAAACGGGTGTTTCGGTTTTGCTCCGAATGCGTATTGACCAAGTATATAATCATAACCTTTATCACAGTATTTTTTAAAACGTGTTGAAGCGCATTTGTTTGGTGTTAATACAGTATCTACTGGAAAAACGCACTCATATTTTAGTATATTATCTAATGGATATAATCCAGTCATGTCTAAATCAAAATAGAAGCCTCCATAATGATAAACCGCAATATATCTAAAAAAATCAATCTTTTGAATTATGACGGGTAATCTTTTATATGTTGAATAATATTGTGGATACTCTTTTTTAATGAATTTATCTATATCTTTATCTGTAAAATATAAAAATTTATAATTAGGATTATAACGCTTTATTGAACGAATTGAATTAATATATTTACTAGGAATATCATGGTTTTTCCATGTTTGAATAATTAGCCTAGGGATTTTTTCATCGTTATTTTCATACTTTTCATAATAGTTCGTGTTAAATATTGGAAAAATAATGAATAAACATAGAATTATTATTAGAAAGAACTTCAACATAATTATAATTATATTTATATTTAATTTTTGAAAAAATTAAATATATATTATATTAATGTTATCATTACAGAATATACAAACCCTTATTATTGTTTGTTTCGCAATTATTTTTGTATATTTATCCCACAAAAAAAAACATAAAGAACATCTAACATCGAAACCGTATATATGGTGCTACTGGGAAACAATGGAAGGTCGTCAAAAACCCGCTTATATTGATTTATGCTACGATTCTCTTCAACATAACTGTAAAAACTGCTTCGAAATTCATAGGCTCAATGAAAAAACAATTCGTAATTATTTACCCGAATTAAATCCTGCTGATTTAGACCATCTCTCAATCCCACATAAAACAGACTATTACAGATACGCCCTATTAGAAAAATACGGAGGGATATGGATTGATGCTGATATAATTATATTAAAATGCTTATGTCCCCTTTATAAGAAACTAATGGAAAGTTCACATGATTATATGGGATTTGGTTGTGGTCGTAGTCGTCAATCTTGCTCTGAGAATCCTGACGGTAAAAATAACCCGACTAACTGGTTAATGATGAGTAAGCCTAATACAAAATTCATGAAATGTGTTCGTCAAAGCGCGGAAGAAGTCATATTTCAAAAAAAAGACTTCAAATATCATGAAATTGGAAAACGAGCATTAGAAAAATGTATTTCGAATATGAATCACAGTGGAGATTGGGATTATATTCATATCCCATCATCTTGTAATGAATATGATAGTTGCGGTCATAAATTGAATAATATTATGAAACCTTATAATGTGCGCGATTGTAGTTCAAAGCGATATTTTTTCCCGCTTTATAATACAGCCCCGGGCTATCCAGACTGGTTTAAGAATTTGAGTAAAGATGACCTATTGAATGGACGCGGACCACAGAAATATTATTTGAAGGAAATAATAGATGAAGCCTTTGCTAAAAAAGGAGTATGTTAGAAATCAGGACCACGGTTCTTATATAGTTGTTCTAGTTTGAATTTTTAATTAGAATAAAATACCAAAGAAAAGTCCCAACCAGTTTAAAGAAAAGTCCGAACAGAAAACAGTTTAAATAAAATTTAATCAAAAAACTTTTTTGATTAAATTTTATTCTAAAAATATGCTTGTTAGTAGGTCTTTGGGGGTTAGCCCCTTTACCCGCTTTGCGGGAAAAATGGGCTTAGCAATACAACTTTATGATTTCTACCAATTCCGTAATTTCATTATTTTCAATTCGTGAAATACATTCGTTCATTGTCTCAATCAATTTATCTATTTTGTCATCAATATCAACTTTACTAATATTATCATCTGGATTAAAACGAATAAATATCCATTTTCCACTATGAATCATATACAAATCATCATAACGGATTTCTTCATCTTTTTGGTCATATCCTCTATGTCCAAACTCGTCGGTTTCAATTGCTAAAATAGTACCACCTATCAATTTCCGATGATCTATACGACGGCGATGTGAGCAATCACAATCACCGGTATATAATGGCCTATCATGGACAAATCCTTCAAAATTAGAGTTGATCGCATTTCTAACCATAATTTCTTTTGTATGAGCATATTTAATAAGACTTCTTTCATCATCAGGAAAGATACGCTTGAAACAAGTTGCGCAATATCCGTCATATTTTGAACATCCAACTCTTGAATCAATCCAATCAATACAATTTGGACATCTTTTTCCTCCTCCATGGGCTATACATTTATCTAAATTTCCTTGTGCACCTGATGTACATCCTTGCTCATTACATCTTTTACCACCTCCATGTGCGATACATTTATCTGATTTTCCTTGGGAGCTTGCTTTACAATCAGGATAACTACAACATGTTCCTCCTCCATGTGTGAAACATTTATCTGATTTTCCTGATGCACTAGATGTACATCCTTGCTCATTACATCTCTTACCACCTCCATGTGTGATACATTTATCTGATTTTCCTGCAGAACCTGATGTACATCCATACTCATTACATCTTTTACCACCTCCATGTGCTACACATTTATCTGTTTTACCTTGTGCGCTTAATTTACAGTTAGGTTCATTACATCTTTTACCACCTCCATGAGCTACACATTTATTAGAGTTATCTCTGGAACTTGCTCTACATCCAAGTTCATTACATCGGTTTCCACCTCCATGTCTTTTACATTTATTTGATTTACATTCTGCACTTGCTTTACATCCAAGTTCATTACATCGGTTTCCACCTCCATGTTTTTTACATTTATCTAATTTGCCTTGTGCACTTGCTTTACATCCAAGTTCATTACATTTTTTTCCCCCTCCATGTGCGACACATTTATCTGTTTTACCTGATGCACCTGATGTACATCCTTGCTCATTACATCTTTTACCACCTCCATGTGCGACACATTTATCAGATTTACCTGATGCACCTGAATTACAATTAGGTTCAGCACATCGTTTTCCACCTCCATGTGAGACACATTTATCTGTTTTTCCTTGGGCGCTTAATTTACAATCAGGATAACTACATCGTTTACCACCTCCGTGTGCAATACATTTATCGGATTTTCCTCGTGCACTTGCTTTACAATCCGGTTCGCTACAACGTTTTCCTCCTCCATGAGCTACACATTTATCGAATTTTCCTTGTGTAGTTGCTTTACAATCAGGTTCATTACAACGCTTACCACCTCCGTGTGCTACACATTTACCAGATTTATCTCTTGCAAATGACTTACAATCAGGATAACTACAATAAATTCCACCTCCATGTGCGACACATTTATCAGTTTTATCTCTTGCACTTGAATGACAATCATGTTCATTACATCGCTTACCTCCTCCGTGTGCTTTACATTTATCTGTTTTACCTTGTGCACCTGACTTACAATCAGGATAATTACATCGCTTACCTCCTCCGTGTGCGACACATTTATCGGTTTTACATGTTGCACTTGATGTACATCCTTGTTCAGTACATCGCTTACCGCCTCCATGTGCGACACATTTATCTGTTTTACCTCTTGCACTTGCTTTACATCCTTGTTCATTACAACGGTTTCCTCCTCCATGACGCTTACATTTACCCGTTTTATCTATTGCACTTGTCTTACAATCCGGTTCATTACATCGTTTTCCTCCTCCATGACGCTTACATTTACCTGTATTATCTCTTGCTTTTGCTTGACATCCTTCTTCATTACATTGTTTATATGGCATTATTGTTATAATTAAATATATAATGGTTTATATATTTAAGTTATTTATATAATCAATTTTTCCGAAATTAAACATTTACTTGTGTGTTAGGAAATCCCGTGGTCATCCAATAGTCCGGAGACAAATCAGGAGGCTTCGCTCCTGCATTGGAACAAGGGGCTTGACTTGGGCCATCGCCATAAATTTTCTCGATCGAATAAAATGGCAAAGCATATGAGTAATAGCGCAACCTACTAAGAAATCCTTGAAACCCACCCCATTTGGCGATGTACACGTCTCCATAATTCTGTTTAACAATCCCACCTAAGTCAAATCTCTTTTTCAAATTCGCATTTACATAAACATCCAGCTTATCTTCAATAACAACCATCGAAATACAAACCCACTTGTTCATCGGAATGTTGCTAATATCACACGAATTCTTAATCTTGTTGTGTGTATTCATATTAATCATCATCTTGTTTTCATTTGGATAAATCCACACTCCGGGTGCCTGTAATGGATTCGCGCTACTGTTTCCTTTATGAAACACATGATGCCACTTCCCAGAATTATTAAATGTGTTTTCATCTAAATATATCCAGAATGAATAACTAAATTCGAGTCCTAATGGTTGGTCATAAGAGCGCAATAGTTTTGACCCCGGAAAATACATCGCATTTGTCCCCTGAATCGTCTCCTCTATTATATAAGGAGAATCACTCTGATAATTTTTCACACTATATCCCAAACGAACAAACAAGTAAACCAAAATAATCACGATTACAAGTATCAAAAGAAGCGTAATCAAATAGTTTGATGTGAAAAATTTTCCCATATTCGAAGTTGCCGACGTGTTAGCCATCGCCATTGTTCCATTATTCATATTCATTACTATTTATAGATATAAAAATTATCACTAAATTTTTATATCTCAGAATAATTTTAATATGGCCCGTTTGAATAGATATTATGGATATCCTCTGGTTTAAGCGCATATTTGTAATAGACAAGATTACTAATTTTACCAAAGAACCCATTATTATCGCAAACAACTAAATCACTATCATTCAACTTGGGAACACCACGCAACACGCAACTCCTCTCCAATTTTCCATCAACATACATATCAACTGTTCTATTATTCAATACATAACCGATATGAACCCATTTCTGTAATGGAATGTTCTTAATATCACAGCCTTCATTCGGAGAAGCATATGTGTTTATTCTGGCATGAAGAGAATTCGTATCAGGGTATAACCACAATCCGGGGGCTCTTAATTGCGAGGAAGCCGGTTCTCCCGAAGTGGACGATCCTGGGCTTCCAGACCCCTTAACAAAAATATTCTTCCAGCCGTGAGTCCAGTCCTGAATATAAATCCAGACACTGTATGAAAATTCAAGACCTAATTCGCTGTTCTTAACTGTGAATTTGTTATTCTTCAATCCAAAAGCATTCACAGGAGTATCAATAATAATATTTTTATTATTTTTATTTTTGTTGTTATTTATAATGACAACTATTACAATGACAATAATAGCGATCGCTAATATACCAAGGAGAATATATCCCATCTGTTTATTAAAAAGACTATTTGAGCCCATGTTGTTCATCGACGATGACGCCCCCATATTCCCCACACCCGCATTTGGAACACTCGCATTCGCTGCTGCTCCGGAACTTCCTGGAATATTAAAATTCATTTCTACTAAAATTTACAAAGATTATTTTTTATCTAACATTGGATTATATTATTTATATTTAATGGATTATTATTCATATATTCGTCAATCGCCTTCTTTTCTTTTTCATACATTGAATGAATCGTGCTCCCAATTAAAGCGCTTGAATCATATCTAAATAAATAAAGTCTCCCATTAAATCCTCCATTTCCTCCTTTCATTATATTCGTGTTCTTCATTATAGGATTTCCAGTTAAACTAATAGATTTTTCAAGTAATCCATTCTTATAAACTTCTAATGAACGCCCATTAATTACAATTGTAATACAAAATAACTCACTTAATGGAATATCTTCTATAATTATGGCGTTTCCTTCATCAGGTCCATTTTCACATGCGAATGTAATAATTAGATTATTAGATGTTGGCTCTAAATAGACACCAGGACTTTTGTTTTTATATAAACTAATATCACCATCATCCCCACGAAACCAAACAGTTTTCCACTTCTTATTAGTATTCATAAAATTATCTGGACATACCGCCATCCAAAAGCTATAAGTTGCTTCAAGTCCTAAATCATTTGGTAAATCTTCCTTAATTGCGAAAGCTGTAGTTGTTCCATCCGTAATTACATTAAGATTCTCATTAGTTGATGCGAATGGTATACTCATAGGAGTCGCAGTTCTGGATGAAAATGTAGATTCGTTATAGAAATCAACATAATCATTTTGATTTAATTTAACATTGAATTTTGTTAGAAAGTATATAATAAATCCAATTTCAAGAATGATTAAGACAAGTAATAATATAAACTGATTTGGAGGGACATTCCGGATAACATAAGCATAATAAAAAATACAGATTGTTAACATAAGAAGTAAGCACGTCCAACCCAACTCACTTTGGATCCCCTTTTTTGTAAAAGCTATAATCATAAATGTAAGAATTGGTATTGAAAGCATAATAAACAATAGAATCCATCTATTACTATAAATATATCCAAATCCATTACCAATCTTATTTAAAACACCACCATTTCCTGTCCCATATCCATTTCCATTCCCATTATTTCCTTGATTTGGATAAAACTGATTAAATCCAAAAGAATAATTATTATCGCTCATTAATTATATAAAATATATTTTTCTTTCATTTTACAAAACGCTTCATTATATTATTTCGCGCTGTTTTCTTCCCATGACAGTTTCTACATAACGCCTGTAAATTCTCTAAATCATTCGTCCCATTGTCTTCAAGTGCGAGAATATGGTCAATTTCATAAGTTTCATCCAATAAATTCTTACAGCCCTTACATTTCCAATACTGATTCGCGGCAACATATTTCTTCACTGATTCCGGAACATTTCTTATTGATTTTGTTGTCGTATGTTTTTTAATAAATTGTGGAGGCCTATTTGTTCTAAAACTTGGGATTTCCTTTTTTTGAAGAAATGGTATATCAATATAAAGAGCAGGAATAATGAAAGAGATGATACTTACAAAGACAACGATTGTTTTTGATAGGCCAGTAAAATTATTATAAGCGCGAATAATAATATTGTTGTATTTATAATTAATAAGGAGTAATACACCTAATATGAAAACTAGTAATACTATTTTGGCGGTATATTGTTTTTTCATAAATTATATTTTATTATTTTTTTATATTATTTATCATCGCTTCCGGTAAAAATTGGGAAACCCCTTCAAATGGATTTGCTCGTCCTAAACTAAATGAGTTCGTCGGTTTCATCCGGTCCGGAATACATGGCAATTTAACATTCAAGGGGCCCTCAGTAGTTGAACTAAAACATTGGCCCTGTCCTACATTATTTCTACAATAACCACATCCCGATGTATTTCTACATTCGTCCTCATCTAAACCTTCGCAAGGATTAGATTTCTTATTACATTGAGCCTCTGATAAATAGACATCTAATGGATACTGGCTTATTCCATTATCGCCACAAGTGTTTTTACTTGGGTCAGTGGGGTCATACTTATGCTTTACACAACCGCATTTTTCATAACACCAGAAATATTTTTGGCGATTATCATCTATAAAATTTCTAAAACTTTCTTTTTTATTTGTTGTTTCCTCTTCTTCTTCCTGATTATTAAATTCCTTTTTATATAGACTTGGGCACACTTTTTCACAATTATTATTCGGTATTTTATTCACATAATTCCCTTTTATTATTAGGCATTCTGGCGGTTTATTGTATGAAAAGACACAATTTGTGTCAAAAATGTCATAATACATATCTTTGGGTTGAACTGATACATTCTGGTTTTCTAAAACGTCTTCACGAGTCGCATATTCATTTGGGACGTCATTTGGATTTATAAAAATAGGTATTTGATTATTTGTTTGTTTTTTATTTGAAATAAGTGTTGGGGTTGGTTTAAATGGTTCATAAATTATATTGAAATTTACAAAAAATATAAATATAATAATAACAAATAATATATACATAAACTTTTTTAGAAAAACTTTTTTTCTAAAACTGGAAATTTAGTAGAACTATAAATCATAGTTCTAGAGTTTATATATGACTTTGTAATATATAAACTGTCTAACTTTTCTATCGCGATGGCATATTCGGAGTTTCTACATTATACTCGTGATAAATCGTCTTGTATTTACCATCAGATGGGTCCCATTTTGTTTCAATAATAAAGCCTCCATAAGTATTGAACCAAGAACGCGATTCAAGTTCAGAGTCGGGTTGAAAAGTATTCGGAGAAAGATTGATCGGCATAATATAATATATAAGATATTTTTATTGTATTACATTCGTAAAATAAAATATAAGAAAATACTCTAATATGTATGGCAACACTTCTCCAAGAAAAGAAAAATTACAGTATAGATGACCATGTCTCCCTATTTACAGAACATGAGAATATGGATAATATTGAAATTGAGAGCGAAATATTAACTCAATATCCTAAACGATTCAATGAATTATTTATTCAAATCAAAAAAGAGGAATTTCCAACAACTCATATTACAGAAGAGTTAGAATTATTTAAAGACAATATCCATAATCAACTTACTAAATGTAATACAAATATTGGAATGATTTACACCGATAAAATATTAAAATCTCCATCTTCCGATAAAGATATTATTCTAAAAAGACAAGACCTTATAAGAACCGTTTGTAATAAATTTACTGAGAAGACAGATGAAGAAATAAAATGGATTAAGGATTCAATTAATGATGCTCTTTGGTTTTATAAATCGAAGAATGAGCATAGTGATTATATTTACTCGATGATGTATTTCAATAATTATTATTTGAAATTTTTGAATAATTATGAGCCATTTTTAACAGTTTCTAACGCATACAAGATAATAATAAGTCCAATTATGTGTGCGATAAGCCCACTCGTTTATATAATTATTCCTTTTATTTTAATGAAGTTCATGGGAATCAGTATCCCTATCAAACTATTTATTAAAATAATGTGGGAACAAAGTAGCATGATTTCAATCCCATTTATCAAGAACGAATTTCTAAAAACAGCAATCAAGTGGTTCTCAAAAGCTCTGAGTGTATTTTTCTATTTCCAGAATATTTATTATACATACCGCGAATCTAAAATAACAGTCGGAATCGCTAACTTTTTCCAGAAGAAATTGGAGAATATTAAAAGCCTATTGCGAATGAACACCTCATTGAAAGAGAATTTTGAGGGGGTAATTGAGAAAGATGAAGTCGGTTTCAATAGAATAGAGAATGGCGGAATTTATAATGGGACATACTCTATGATATCGAATAAAGGTGTTATATTAAAGGATTTCTATGAGTTCATGGATAACAAGCACGACTTTTTGAAAGTGTTGAATAATATTGCTTTTATAGATTGCTATTTCGGGATTGCGAAAATGATTCGGGAGAAGAGTTATTTCCATATCCCGCGCGTTTTGGATTCATCGGTTCCTCTTTTAAAATTGGAGGGAGTCTGGCATCCTGCTGTTCAGAGGGAGAAGAATATTAAAAATAGTATTGATTTTAATGAAAAGACGCGTAATTATATACTAACTGGACCAAACGCCGCCGGAAAATCGACTTTCATTAAATCGGTCTTCTTGAATATTTATTTGGCGCAAACTATGGGGATAAGTAATTCGGAGAAAATGGAATTTACGCCGTTTTCTTATTTCTTGACTGGAATCCGGAATCAGGACTCGCAAGGTTATGAATCGCTATTTGAATCAGAGGTTCATAAAATACGTGATTATTTCAATGTTATTAAGAAGTTCAAAGGATTTACATTTTCGATATTGGATGAAATATTTACTTCGACTAATTTTAATGAGGGATATTCCGCTGCGAACGGTATGTGTCATACAATTGGTAAAATGAAGAATTCACTCCACATTGTGGCGACTCATTACACAAACTTACACAAAATTGAGAAAAAGGCGGATTTATGTTTTAAGAACATCCGGTTTTCTGTTAAATTTGAGGGAAGTTCGATATTGTTTCCTTATAAATTAGAAGATGGATATTCTAAACAGTTCATCGCTTTACAGTTGATGATGAATAAGAAGTGCGACGGAGAATTTATTGAGAATTGCTTGAATTGCTTGAAGGATTTGGAGAAAAAACCGGCCGAAAAGAAGGTTCGGAAAGTGGAGAAAATGAAAAAGAAATCAAAACGGATTGTCGTTTAGATTTAAAAACAATTATCTTTTAATATTTAAAATGCAGACATATATTTTAATTTTGATTGGTATATTAGTTTTATTATTAATTGGAGTTGTATATTTCGGATGGAGGAAAATTATTAATTTAGAGATTGAGTCCAACAAAAATAAGTATGATATTGAAGCATTAAGAGGACTATTAAGTAAATTATTGGATGGCGACGAAATAGAAATGAATCCGTCTTTTTTTAAGAAAGAGCGACCATACAATATTCAAATGAATGCGAATGATTTAAAGAATCGGCAATTTGGAGGCGCGGATGCGGATGCGGATGAAGATGAAAGCGAGGTTGATACATTACATAGTAGCGACGATGAAGAGGAAATTCCTGAGGATGAGAGTACTGTTTCAATTGAGAATATTGAGGATGAAGATTCAGATTCGGATACGGATTCAGACGATGAGGATTCGGATGAAGAGGATTCTGATGAAGAGGATTCAGATGAAGATGAAGATGATGAAAGCGAAGAGGAAGAAACTACAAATTCTGAAAAAGATGAAAAACCAGAATCAAAAGAAGAAGTTAAAGAAAATGAGCAAGAACAAGAAGTTAAAGAAATTTCTCTTGAAAAAAAAGAAGATAATCAAGAATTACAAGAAAATGATTTAGAAGATGAATCTAAAACAGACGTAAAGGTTGTTGAAGTCGCAAATAAGAGTGTAAAGAAATTTCCGAGTGAATCTTTGAAAAACTATAAGTCAGGAGATATTGTTGTATCAAAGAATGATGGAAATAAATATAAAGTAATTATGTATAAGAATCAAAAAAGATGGAAATTAATTGATGAGTAAAAGGTTTATGTTCTAATTAAAAAATAATTTTGTTTTATACAAAATTATTTTTGTTCTAATTAAAAAATAATTTTGTTTTATACAAAATTATTTTTGTATGCTTATATATAAATGAGTTGTAATAAAACTTCGAATAACAAGTATTTCGATTGTCCAGCCCTTATGGCCGATGGTCGCGCCTTTACTGATTATCGCCCAAGTTCCTATGTAGATGACACAATCCGTGTTCAGAACCGTGTCTTCGACAGTTATTCATATCGCCAGTTCCTAATTCACAATGGTTTAAACATTATGGAGACTAACAATAAGTATAATGATATGAAAAACGGTTGTGCTTCTTGTTCATACAAGACAATTCCCACAGAATCCACGTGCGTTTATAATAAGCAGTTCGGTCTTTGCGCTCCCAATGCTTACACGGGTCTCGGTCAGAATAATATTGCGAGCAATTTATAATAAATTAGATAATTATTATTTTATAAAATAATAATATAAATTTTAGTTAAAAATAAGATTAAAAAACAAAAATAATATAATATATTATGGTTGTTCAAAAGGCTGGGCAATTACATAATGAAACATTTACTGAATATTTTAAGAATATTTTTGAATTAGTACATTATTTGATTTTAGAAAGAACCGATAACTATACAAAAAAAGAATTTAATGAAAAAATATTTTCAATTAATAAACAACCCAATATTTTATTTGTAAAATTGATTAATGAATTAAATACAAAACTAACAAGCAATAAGATTGATCAGAAAATAAAAAAAAACTTATTTTTAATAATATTTAGGTATATTGTAAAATTTATTAATGAAGAATCATTTATTGCAAAATTATTGAATATCTACATTTATATGTTATTTATAAATTATTTAATTACTTCTGCAAACAATGGTCGTAAAAAATATGATGAGATGTTCGATTTTAGTCATTTAATTAGCTATGTTACTAATAATAAGTCTACTAGTTCACATACAAATAATAAATTTTATTATAATAATATGAATCGTAAACTCATGAATATGAGAGGATCATTTATTATACCAAAAGATTTTGCAAGAAATGATTTTCTTAGACAAATTAAAGAACTTTTTATTGAAAAATATTCAAGTCGTGTTCCAATTTTATATGGAAATGATTATGTTGGAAATCTAAGTAAAAAAAGTAAAAAATATATAATAAATCCAGTTGGAGCATTTATTCTAAAATTATATAAATCCGATATTCATGGTTATAAAAGAAGACTATTACATTTATTACAATCTGTTATAGGAAGCGATAAAATACCAAATCTAAAATATTTGGATAATGGAACTGAATTTTGTATAATTAAAAAACAAAATCATGAAAAAATATGTGAGCAAGTAGGAGAGTGTTCCAGTTCAAGAGTTTCAATTTTTTTTAGAAGTTCTTTATATGGAAATAGAATGATAGCAGAAATAACAGAAGAAAATATTGCTTCTGATGAACATATATTAGACCTTTTAGATATTTTACTTAATCTATTTTTAGAAAATAACGAAATATTAAGAACAAACATAAATCACAATGAAGTTCAACAATTTAATTTATCTCAACGAAGACCAAAAACATTAAGTAATCAAAGAAGACAATTCGCAGAAGGAGCTCAATCAAAAGTATCAAATAATCTTATACTTTCTTAAAAATTCATCAACCTCATTTCTAACAACTCGATTCGCCCGTTTTGGTAAATTCGCACTCTGATTTCTCGCATTAACTTGCGCAACATTTTCCGAATTTATCTCGTCGTTTATTTTATAACTGACGTCCCTATCTGTCAAGTAAGTCGAAGTATTCTTATTTTTGGCGTGTTCCATATCAAAATGAACAATCCATTCATTTAATTTAACATTATTTTGGATAATATTCACAAGTTCCAGTGATTTAGGGGCATTTCTAAGAAGATATTCTTCCGGATATATTTCATAAAGAAGCTGTATGAATTTGATAATCGCGGGAAAGTTCAATTTTTTAATCATTGTCATTATTCTAAATAGGACAACAAAATCACGGAAGTCATAAGTTAATCTTCCATTCTTAACATAATAACTATCGGCGTATTTTTTGGGTATGTTCGGTTTCCCCAAACCGGAATTGACCTCATTATGTAAATTATTCATCCATCCAACAAGAGCATCTGTTGTTTTCATATTTCTCTCGGGGGGATTTGATTCGCATCGTTTCGTGTAGTGCGCCCGACAAATAGGGCACGGAATGAAATCTTTTAAAACGTGAAAAAATTTGATATACTTCTCTCTTAGATTTGTTGGCATCTTCGGATCGAATGTGTAGGTTATGGTGTGAAGTGTTCTCCATAAATATTGACCCCAAACTTTTGAATGAATACCCATTTACACCCTTGAAGATTTAAAATTAGACAAACAAACGTCAAAAAATAAAACTTTAAGGTTTGCTCGTTGCAGAGCGTATAAATTATGATTTTGTTAAGGCGACAACCTTAACTGATTTTTTGGCTTTCTTCTGAACGACTTTATTAACTTTCTCTTTTTTAGGTTTTTCTACTTTGATATTCTCATCCTTCTTTTCTCTACATAAATATTTTGGTCGTTCTAATCCATTAATTGCGTTTTTAGCAATTCTATATATATTTGTGGCACTATTTACATCTCTATTCCATACACCTGAACACTTTTTACAAGTTAAAAGCCCATGGACTAAGATATTACCACTTTTATATGGTTTTGGATTTTTTCTAATTTGGAATTTATCACATCTTCCTGTTTCTTCTTTACATATTGAACACATACAACTGGTTCTAAATTCATCAACTAAATATAATTTATAACCATTATCTCTAAATATCTTTCTTATTCCTTTTCCTTTGACTGGTTCTTTATATTTCATATGTTGCTTTTGTTCAAAATCTCCTGCACATATAATTACATCTTCTGGTTTTCCAAATATTTTTTTGAAATTATTTATCATTTTTTGTTCATGTTTTTTTCTATTAATATATCCATTAAGTTTGAGTTTTCTAAATATATATTTTTCATAAAACTTATATAACTTATTATTTATTTCACTTTTCTTTTGTATATATTCCTTAAAATCTTTTATTGTTAATGTTTTTCTATTAAGTTTTGATAATTCAGTTTCATATTCAATAACTGTTTTTTCATCTATTTTTTCTTTTTTGAATTCTAAAATTATTTTAGTATACTTTTTTATTTTACATTCTTTTCTTCTGCTATCTTGTGTATATCTAAATTCATTTGCTTCTTTACTATCATCATCAACACAATAAATTAAATCTGATAAATTTGGGTCATATGCTACAATTTTTTTGTTTTTAATATTTGTATAATCACTTAATTCATCTATATATTGTTCTGTATTTGAACACACTTTAATATTTGGTATTCTTTTACCTATTAAATCATTTCTTAACATTAAAACAGAACAACTGACTCCATCTGTTTCTATCATATGATGAAAAGTATATTTAGGTTTCTTAAAACATTGTCTTTCAGTTCTAAAAAAGAATTCCCAAATTTCATTTTCATATTTTTTCAAATTACCTTCTAATAAATAATCTGTCTTATTACCTTGTTTTTGTGTAAATAGTAAATGAATTAATGATGTCGTATCAAGTTTAATTGATTTCATTATAATATCATTTCTCATAGGAAATACATTATAAATCATAACTTTATCTTTTTCTACTTCTTTCATCATTCTAATCATACAAGGTAAATAGTCTTGTGGATTACATTGTAAATCATAATATAAATTATCTTTTTGGTATTTATCTTTGTTTGGTGTTATTGTTTTCTTTATTTCTTTTATCCATTTGTGATATTTTACATCTGATTTATATTCTGATGATATTTCTAATATATCATTTTTAATTTTTCTTAATTGTCTGCAAAACTCATTAACTAATTCTTTTTGTTTTACATCTTCTTTATTTTCTTCTTTTATTTTGGTTATTGTTTCTTTTTTCTTCCAAACAATATTAACATATCTTTCAATATACTCAACATAATGTAATTTAATATTATTTTCATACATTGTAATTATTCCAATTGTTAAATAATCTAAAACTGTATTAAGATGTGTATAATCTAAATCAGTATCGTTAATTAATGGTTTATAATTA
>Ga0247840_10006348_pt1 | contig 17091 bp, 20 predicted proteins | sample LaCruzMarch2015__FD_192404 | JGI IMG/M metagenome (GOLD analysis project Ga0247840, IMG submission 192404) | Freshwater microbial communities from meromictic Lake La Cruz, Castile-La Mancha, Spain - LaCruzMarch2015_17m | ecosystem: Environmental > Aquatic > Freshwater > Lake | place: Spain... | reverse complement strand
TCTGTTTGCCTACTACGCCGTGGGCCAGGAAAAGTGGGAAGAGAACTCACAAACTGTAAAGAACAATTACCAGGGTATTGGCAGCTCCATTGGGATCGGGATTGTAAAACGAATTAATAAGAGCTCTTTCTACCTGCAATATAACCAGTATTTCGACAGCTATCAGGCTTCAACGAACAAATATAAATTAAGTATCGGCTATATTTTAGGACTATAATCATGAAACAGTTCTTGTTTTTTGGCATCTTCTCTATCGGATTGCTGAGTATGACCTCATCCCTGCCCACGCCTGGTTTAAACCTGGAACAGCTATGCAACCTGGATGCCTGATTGGGAATATATTTTGTTTCCATATGAATAGAAGAAGACATGTTAAAATGAAAAGGCATTTTAAATCAAAATTTTCACCGTAATGGACAGTAAAATAAAAACCAACTAATTATGCCGGAGGATATAACAGCGATGGCTTTACTCGTTACGGAACGATGCAATCTGGCCTGTGTTTATTGCTATGGATCAAACGGAAACCACCGCAAGCAATCAGTCATGAAACTGAGTACAGCGATTCAATCCGTCGATTGGCTGATTCAAAAGTCAGGAGACCGAAAAAACCTTCGCCTCACTTTTTTTGGAGGCGAACCATTGTTGGAATTCGAAATGATCCGTGAAATTGCCGGGTACACAAAAAAAACTTCGACCGACCATGACAAACAGATCACGTTTGAAATAACCACCAATGCTACTTTGATGAGTCCGGAGGTGATTCAATTCTTTAAGGAGTATAAAATAAAACCACTGATCAGCTTCGATGGGCCGGAGGAGATACAGAATAAACAACGACCTTTTAAAAATGGTCGGGGATCCTATAAAATGGCCAGACCACTGATCAGGGAGTTGCTGCGGGAGATACCCGGCATTTCCTGCAGGGCTACCTGGTTGCCTGGCAAAGACCCGCAAGTAATTCTGGACGGATTAAAAGAGTTGGGGTTTAGTAATATCTATCTTTTGCCCGCTACCCTTGCCTATGAAAATACAGAAGGAACCCCCGACGGTTTTCTGGAGCCATTGATTAAAATCGAAGAAAAACACTCCAGAGAACTGAAAGCCGCTGTCAGGTCGAGGAATGACGCAGAAATTAAAGAGATTGGCAAAACATCCCTGATACTCAGGCTTGCGGAGATGAAAATTAAAAATATAAAGAAAGAGAGACCATGCGGGGCCGGGAGGGAGCTGGTGGCCGTCTCTTCCAATGGTGACCTCTATCCATGTCATCGCTTCGCCGGGATGGAGGAATTTAGGCTGGGAAGTGTTTTAACAGGTGAGTGCGTGAACACGTTCAACTTCTGGAAGAGTGTGGATGAGATCCCTTCATGCAAAGCATGTCCAGCACGGTATACGTGTGCCGGAGGGTGTTATCATGACAACCTGATTTCAACCGGTGATTATAAAACGCCCGGCCGGGAGGTTTGCCGGCGAAGGGTGGCCATCGATGCGCTTGCCGCAGAACTGATTGCCGGCCTTGATGAATCCGATGTTCAGTTTTTATATCAGGAAGCAATTTTCAAGGAAAAATACTGCCCGATGGATTTCAATTGAGTTCCCGGGACAGAGAGATGTCAAATCAGTGTTAACCCCGGGAACAATCCCGGATACCGGTCTTCTATAAAAATATGGGAGAACCGGATAAAAAAAAGGAGGAAATATGTCAACAGCATCAGCTTTGGATTTTATTAAAAGAGTCACCTCGGACGAAAAGTTTGCAGACAGGCTCAATCAGGCGGGAACCGCTAACGACAGAATGTTATTGGCCCAAAAGGAGGGGTATGAATTTACAATGGAAGAGTTCCAGGTTGCGCGAACCAACGCTCCGTTATCGGAAAAAGAGCTGGAATCGGTATCAGGCGGCGTTCAGAGCGGGGATGGTTCGTGTCCCGATTGCTGGTGGCGGTAATACGCGATATCTGAAAAGTTCATCAGGTTAAATTTCACTTTCTAAAATAAACCAATAACGGATGAAAATGGCACTAAACCTCATAGGGTTGTGGTTAACCTATATGCTTTTAACAACCAGTTTGATCTCCTGTAAGAAATCGGACCCGGAACCCGAACCCAGCCAGTCAACGGTGAAACTGGGGCAATTCTTGATCTTACCGGGCCATACTCCGAAGAGGGGATAGCCACCAGAGCAACACTTAAAATTGCCCTGGCCGACCTGAACCGGCAGTACGAGTTGATTGGTTCCGGAACGCGCTTCTCCATATCATATCTGGATGGGGCGATGGATGCCGAAAAGCGCTGGATGCTGCAAAACAGCTGTATGGCAGCGGTATCCGGATGATCGTGGCTGGTCCGAACATCAGTGCCGAACTCAAGGCGATAAAACCCTGGCTCGACGCGAATAAAATGCTGGTGTTGAACTGCTTTTCAACCACGCCGGCCCTTGCCATCCCGGATGATTATATCTTTCGGCTGATCCCGGACGACAATGTACAGGGCAGGGCCATGGCAAAGATGTTGAAAACCGAGGGGATCGAAGTTCTGGTGCCGGTATGGTGCACCGATACCTATGAGAATGGGTTGAGTGAATCGGTCAGGCAGCATTTTACCTCCCTGGGGGGAGCCGTTACAGAAGGTGTCGCTTATGTTACAGGTGCGGTGAATTATTCAACAGCCATGGGCCAGGCATCGGCTCAGGTGGCCGAAGCCATTGCCCTAAACGACACCTTGATGATCCCCGAACACCGCTTACTCAAGGCTGACATTTTTCTTGCTTTAATTACAGTCGATCAATTTTCTGAATGAAGAAGATCGTATTTTTGTGGTATCATCAGTTCTGATCCCGATGCGGCAATCCTGGCAATCCTTCATGAAGTCTTTCTGGCTCTCTCCCTGGTTCATTGCCCTGCCGGTCGCACTCGTAGTGATATTTTTCCTCCCGGATGTTTTCAGAAAATACACCCTGGAAATCGTAAAGAATGGCTCCGTTCATAAACCGGGAGGAATTGAATTTTTTGACGACCTCGACGGCGACGGGAACAGCGAGCAGATTGTGCTGTTTAACGATAGCGAGGGAAAGGCCGCGGTCAAGATCCTCGATCACAAAGGTTTCATTGTTGATCATTTTTACTTTACAGGCAAGATCGTGCCCTCTGGTGGGGCCTTGATTGTGGGTACGTATGATTCAACACGGACAAAGGGTCTCTTTCTGATAACCAAATCGAACGATTCCATCCTGCTGCATGGAATTTCTCCGGCAGCCACCAAAAAAACATTGTTCCGCGATCAGCCGCTGACATGCCTGGAGACGGGGAATGCAGACAATGATTTTACCATCTCAACCATGTCGTTGGCCGACCTTAACCATGATGGGATAAAGGAGATTCTTTCAGGGGTGATGGCCGGTTTTCAGGCGAAACCACGATTTAGCTTTACTTTTGATATCAAAACAAAGCATCTCAGAAAAACTCCTCCTGCAGTTGTTTTGCAAAGCGTCACGGACACTGCCGACCTTAACAGCGATGGCTTTCCTGAGTTGATCGCCTCAACCTATTCCATCGACAACAATCAGGGCCGGTTCAACATTCCGTTCGATGATGACAGCGCCTGGCTGATTGTTTACAATCGAAACCTGGAGTTTTTCTTTCCACCGGTCGGCTTCCCGGGTAAATACATCAAACTGACGACGGTGATGACGAAAAGATTCGGGAACCCATACCTTTTTGTGCTGCATGAGCCCAGGGCAAAAGGCACTGGGCTCAATAAACTTATGCTTTTCAGCGCTTCGGGGAAGTTTATCCGTGAACGGATACTGGATCGTGATACGGTACAAAGGAGTTATGAATTGTCTCGTTTTGACGAACTTGCCGGACGCATCTTTTTGGTGTGTGAAGGGGGGATTCTTGAGGAGTTGGATACCAGCTTACAGGTTGCCGGACGCACGGTGGTCAAAGAGGTGGAAAAAGCCTCAGTCAATGCTGTGGATCTTGATGGAGACGGAAAGAAGGAGCGCCGCTTCTGGGGCGCTGAGCATGCTTCCATCATAGTAACGGAATCCGATTTTTCAAATCCGGTGGCGCTGATCAATCCATTTGGAAATTCTGACCTTCACCTGCAGGTAATTAAGGAAAAGGGCAAAAGGGCAAAAATCTACATTCAGAATGGAAACCGAAGGGTCATCTGTTCCTATGAACCGAACCCATTGCATTATTTCAAATACCCTGTCTATCTTACGGTTTACTTGCTGATACTGGGTTTTGTGATGCTGGTCCAGTACCTCCAGCGTCGCAGGACCCGGCAGTTGGTCGATGCCCGGCAAAAGATTTCGGAGATGCAGTTATTGTTGTTGAATGATCAACTCGACCCTCACTTTACCTTCAACGCCATCAACTCCATCAGCGCTTCGATTATGGACGAAAAGCCTGAAGAGGCCAACCGTAACCTGCTCTCCCTGTCGCGACTCATGCGCTCGTTTGTGCAGCACCACGATAAATTGTCGCGGACATTGGCCGAAGAGCTTGACTTTTTGCAAAATTACCTTGTTTTAATGCACACACGGTTGAACACTGTCTTTACCTGTCAGATCGACATCGGCGATGAGGTGGACCTGAATGTCCAGGTCCCCAGGATGATCACCCAGATTTTTGTGGAGAACGCCATCAAGCATGGCTTGAAACCGTTGAAGGAGGGTGGCGAGTTGAAGGTAATCGTTCATCAGCAAGGCAATCAGGTGATGATAGATATAACGGATAACGGCATTGGCCGGAAAGAGGCCGGTAAGCGGGGCGAACATGGCGCCGGCAAAGGCATGATCTTCATCGATCAGTCGATCAAGATCATCAATAATTTCAATCAGAAGAAGATCCGCTACCAGGTAACCGACCTTGCAGACGAACATTCAAACCCAACCGGAACCCATGTCAGCATCACCATTCCCATTGGGATGAACTATCGCTTTACAAAAACCTGACCTGCCCTACTCGTTTGCATGTTTCCCCGTTAGCCCGCTTTCCCAGCCCCCAATCTTTGCTGATTTCAATGTTTATACAGATTTAATTGCCAAAATAATATTCAGTTTATTGCCCAAAATACCACCATATCCTTTGTGCTTTGACCGTACCAATTGGAAGTTTGGGAAAGCGAATATCAATATCTTACACCTTCGCTCAGGAGCAATCTCCCGATCGCGCGAACGAAGCAATCGCGCGCATTGATCATAAGCTTCATGGGCAACGACCTGATCCGGAACACTGTTACACTAGTTTTGGAGCCTACTTCAAGTCTGTTTTTCTGCGTGCGTTTTTTTATTGACCATGGTTACAGTATACAAAATTAAGGTCGATTTTGCATGCTATAACATAAAACGTAACGCAATAATTGAACTCACCCATGACCCTTAAAGGTATGTTAACCGCCCGGATCCTGGAAAAGATCCAACAGGAAAACAAAGTTGTCGTTATTTACAGGGCCAGGCAAACAGGAAAGATAACTATTTCCCATTTCCTGCCAGGAACTTCTCAGTTCCCAAACTCCTTTTAAAATCGGGGAAAGACTGGAGGAGGTATTGGTTTTTGGTTCGTATCCCGAGGTTATTACATGTGAAACGGAAAAAAGGAGATACAAACCGCCTGAAACATGGATCGATAAGCATGGCGCTAAAGCGCATCTGATCACACCTGATAATTATCTTGCTTTTCTTACTTCAAAACAATTTACTGAATGAGCAGGAAATAATCAGGATTCGATCCCCAATGTCCTATATTTCTGAAGAATGGTTTTGCAATAATACAGAAAACCTGAAAAAACAGGTTGACAATAAGACGTAATATCGAAAATTTGTGTTTTACAATACGACACCGGGCTGGTCAATTTCATGGCGAGCCGATTTCCACCAACCGGTCAAACTCCGGGGCAAATGAAACATTTGATCCCCTCCCTGCACATCTCCCCACTCCTCAGTCCCCTCCCTGCACGACAGCTTATTGATCCTGTGACCTTTCCTGCCAGTAAGATTAAGTGGAGATAACTTGCCATGGGGATGGAAATATGCATTGCGAAAATTTATTTGACAAAATGTACATCATTTTGAAACAATTTTAAACAAAATGCATATTTTTGTCATAAAAAGCAGTCATGATACCCAATGGATTGGTGGAAGAACTAATTCTTCTCAGTAATACGGCAAAGGAAGATGGGCGTAGGTACCCCAGGAAGCGATTCCTTTATGCAAGGCTGAACCATTTGCTTCATGAAACACGTCAGTTTGTAGGCATAGCCGGTTTGCGTGGCACCGGTAAAACGATCCTGCTCAGGCAGCTTGCAGCCGAGTTGGATCACGCGTTCTATGTCAGCGCTGACACTTTTCCACCGGGGATCAATATCTTTGATTTAAGCAGGCTGCTTTTCGAATCATTTGGAGTCCGTTACCTGATGGTCGATGAAATTCATGCTATTTCAGGATGGCAGGGACAACTGAAGAAGATCTATGATTTCTCAGATTTACGCATCATTTTCACCTCTTCCTCCTCTCTTGAGTTGTCGGAAGGCCGTCACGATCTTTCCCGAAGGCTGACCCTGGAGTTGCTACCATTATTTTCGTTCCGGGAGTATCTTTCGTTTAAAAAAGGGATTGAAATACCAACCATTTCAATGGATGACCTGTTGGGGAACTTCCGGTCGCTTTATCAAACAGTCTATTCCTATGAACCGGATTTTCGGGAATTCTGTTTTCTCGGGGCGCTTCCGGCCTGTTTACAATCACCACTGCCATCCGTCATTACTGCTGTGGTGGAAAAGGTTGTACAAAAAGACATGCTGACCGCCGGGAAATTATCCCAGGAAGACATGCTGAATATCAAGTCGGCGCTACTGTTTATGGCCAGGGCCGGGGGAGAAGGCATCAGCTATTCCTCTCTTTCCCGAAATCTCGGTATAACAAAATATAAGGCTCAACAATATGTTTCGTTAATGCAATCCGCTTCCCTGATAACGATTGTTCTCCCCTACGGCGCGAACGTTTTACCTGAACCCAAAATCCTCTTCGCTCCGGCCTTGAGGGTAAACCTGGCGCAGGGATCGGACCAGGACAGGCTGATCGGTGCGATCAGGGAAGAATTCTTTGTTCATCACCTGAAGGGTGCAGGTTTTACATTAAATTACCTGAAAAGTTTGCGAGGGCAAAAGCTTCCCGATTACATCGTATTTTATCGGAAAAGAAAAATCATTTTTGAGATCGGAGGCGCCGGTAAAGGCCCTGCTCAATTCAAAGGAATAGCGGAAAAAGAGAAACATATTCTCACTCAACCCGGATCTTCAAATGGAATCCCGCTGATCCTGACGGGGTTTTTGTGGTAGGTGTATAAGAAAATTTTCCGGCAGTGCATGACACTGGATATAGTATTCTATGAAAAAGTAATACCATTTTCATTAAGGTATTATAATTATTCCACATTTTCAGGTTCAACAGGATCCGGTGGGTACCATTGAGCCTCCGGAATTATCTGATCTTCATCCTCACGGTAAAGATTCATGAAATCAATGATGCGATCCTCTTTTGGGAAAAATCCATGACAGTACCTCGGAACGATATGTTCCGGCACAATACCCACATAATCCTCCCCGGTTACCATCCTGAGAATCTCCTCCTTTTGAATGAGTTCGAATGGAATGCCAAGGTCGAACAAGGCAACCGCGATTTTCACCGTTTCAACCACACGGGCGGCGCTAGATCCTGCCAGGAACAGTTTCCAGCCATTGCCTTCAGGATGAACCGACAGCGATATATGTGTGGAATTCCCTCCCCGGCAAATCTCCCAGGGATGTCCGATTCGCCAATCGCCACCATAATACCAGTCCCTGAATGCCTCCTCCGTGTCACCGCGGGTCTCTCTTAACCCGTAATCCCGTCCATCGGCCATCGCCGTGTACTTTTCCCGGGAGGTCATTTTTTTCCTTTTCCCCTTGAAATATTCATTCGCATCATAGGCAATTTCGCAGTACCTGAAATAATCATCAGCCGTCATTACCGCAAGAATGTGGGGAAATTCCGGTTTGCCGAATTCGGAAATATATTTTCTTAACCTTGATGTCCGGCGTTTTCCGACCTGATGATCAAACCTTACAGCATCATCTCCGTAAACCTTCCAAAGCGTTTCCCTTTTTATCTTCCCGAAGCGGAGGTTGTACGATAGATACTTTTGCAGATAGGCATTCCATCCAACCGGATCTTTCCGCAGGTTATCAACTTCAAGAATCACATGAGCTAAAAGCCCATCAAGGAAAGCATGAATCTCTTTTGCCAAATCCGTCGGGTCATCATGGATTACCTTGCTGTTGTTTAGCGTGAAGATCAAATCTGAATTAAGATAAAAATAATGATCATCGCCATATTTGGAGGTTGTAACCCTGTACCACTTTGTTTTTCCGGGATAATAATCCAGCCACATTTGCCTGTATTCCTCCCTTGTTGATACCATCCCTTCCCTCTTGGAATGGCCGTAACTCCCGAATTTCCTGATGCCTCCCCTGGGCGCTTCGATCCAGACCGACCTCAGTTCATCATTACCCTGAACTTTAATTTGCTGCATTAGCGAAAAGAGTGTCATGAGTTTTTGCCGGGATTGATCGTCAATCCCATCCCGGCGCGATTTTAAAAAATCAATGCACACGTCGATTTCAGGAGCAAACATAAATCTTATTGCATTAGATGGTTAATCCGGTATTTGAAATAAAGGTAATCGGATTTTTCTTACCTTTTTCATCTTACCACCTCTTTTCCCGTTTCCCTGTTTCCCTGATTCCCCGTTTTCCCCTCTGGCCTTAGCTTTTGTAAAAACACTGACAGTTAGAAAACCACAACATTTTATTTCTATTAACCGGTCATCCGGAAAAATTCCTGATTTTTGTATATTCAATAAAAGGATGCATGAGGGTTTCATCATGTATGCCGGGAAGGAGATATCCTTTAAGATCCCGGCAGGAAATCAAAATTGTCTAATCTCAATAGGGATTAGTTCCCCGTAGCTTGCTGCGAATGAAAGTAATTCCCGATGATACCTCGTAGCTTGCTGCGAGGTCATTCATTCGATTGAACAAAAAACAACCACATTGTTCATTCTATTGAATAATTTGCTATATTTGTTCAAATATCCTTCCGATGATAACAAAGGAGTTGTTAAAACCGACTCGGCGTTGATATACAGGTTCAAAAACCGCGCATTGACCCATATTGTCCACCGCTTTGATTTCAGTGTCTCGAAGCAACTTACAAACGAAAAGAAGTGTTATGTTTGCGACAATGCCTTTGTTAGGCATGTTTCAACTAAAGTAGGGATCGATAAAGGATGGTTGCTGGAGAATCTGGTGGCAGCAAGGCTGGTCGCCACAGGTTCGGAATTGTTTTATTTCTCCGGGAGAAAGGAGTGCGATTTTATCACTATACGTGAAAAGGGCATTGAATCTGTTTACCAGGTATGTTGGGAACTGGATCAATCGAACGAAAAGCGCGAAATGGCCGGCATTCTCGACGCCATAAAACATACTGGCCTTAGCGGGGGAATCATCCTGACGGGCGACCAGGAGGGAGAAAGAACCATTGGTGATAAACTGATAAGGATCATTCCTGTGTGGAAATGGATGATGGAAGGGTAAGTTTCAGGTACAGTTTTCCCGTTTTTTTCAACCACAAATTCATCCAAACAATTCGTTGAAGTATCAACCCCTATGTCAAATCAGGAAATTATCGAAAAAACCGTTGTTTTTGTAAAAAATGAACTTAAAAATGCCGAGGGCGGTCACGACTGGTGGCATATTGAGCGGGTATGGAAAAATGCCAGAACAATTGCGCAGACGGAACCTGCCGACCCTTTCATTGTTGAACTGGGGGCATTGCTTCACGACATCGCGGATTCAAAGTTCAACGATGGCAATGAAACCATCGGCGTTGAAAAAGCCCAGGTGTTTTTAAAAAGCCTGCCCGTGGACGATAGTGTGATCGAACATATCTGTAGGATAATCACCCATATTTCGTTTAAAGGTGGAAACTTCATTTCTGAATTCTTCTCAGTGGAACTTGCCGTTGTGCAGGATGCCGACAGGCTGGATGCACTGGGAGCCATCGGAATCGCCAGGACGTTTAATTACGGAGGGTTCAGGGGCAGGGAGTTGTACAACCCTTCAGTAAAACCAGCCTTGGGAATGACCAAAGAGGAATACAAAAGCAGTTCGGCCCCGACAATAAACCACTTCTATGAGAAACTGCTGCTCCTCAAGGACCGTATGAACACGGCAACGGGACGAAAAATGGCGGAGGAAAGGCACCAGTTTATGGAAATCTACCTTAGTCAGTTCTTCAGGGAGTGGGATGGAGTAGAATGAGTATTAAAAAAAACGCCACCCATGAGTTTTTCATAAGTAGCTGATTCTGAAGTGGGACGTGAGGGATTCGAACCAGTGACCTCTTACGTGTGAAGCAGGCATACAATCAAACCGATTTTCCTGTTGGCTGGCCAATCAATACAATTCATACTATCCCCAGGAGATCCTCTTTGAGTTTCGGAATATGATTTTGAATAATTTGCCAAACTTCCTCTTCGTCAGTGCCGAAATAGTCATGAGCAATAATATTCCGGAATGCGTTTATTGTCCTCCAATCTATTTGCTCATGTCTCATCCTGAATTCAGGAGATAGTTTATTTACGAGTTCGCCTATAGCAATAAAATTCATTAATGTGGCATCATACGACTTTGAATCACTGACAAAGCTCCCGGCAGAATCAAAGTCACCTGAGTACAAAATGATCTTGTCAATCAGTTCGACCATTTGTTGCACGATCAGATTATCCTTAAACATAAATAGCCTCGTTTAAAATCATTGGTCTGAAAATCGGACGAATTGCTTTTTCCCTGCATATATCGACCTTACGGCTAAATTGCTGTTCAATAGTGGTACGAAGCTCTTGTTTTATTTTAAAAATATCTTGTGTCCCGGGTTCGAGTTCAATGATGATATCCAGATCGCTTGCTTCATTTGCCTCTTCTCTTGCGAATGAACCAAATAAACCCAGTTTCAGTAAATGAAAACGTTCCTGAAAAGCCGGTTTGTTTTCAGCCAGATAGGCAAGTATTTCATTTTTTGATATCATCTCTTATATTTTCACAAAGATAACAGAATTTCTTCTTTTCAATCCCGGTTCAGCACAAACTGAATGTGTACATTTTTGTGTGCCAAAAGAAATTCTCTGATCTTTGGTACAATATGTCATTTTACCCAAAATCACCAAAACGGCTAATATCTTTTCGTAAAACTTTGTGAAAATATTCGAATTTTATAGGCTCATGTTGGTATCCTTGTTGGTACCCTTAAGAATAGTCATTTCTAACAAAAATACAAAATAGCAATTTCTATTACAAGCCATTAGTCAATTTATTGCCAATCTTTACTAAACTGCTGCTTCAAGTTACATTGTACTTGTTTCAGTAAATTTGTTTAATATAATCCGGTTCCAGCGACACGTTAACCGAAACCTGAAACTACTATCCTTTTCCGATTTCGCCTGGCCAAAAGAGATCATTACCATCACCCGGCAGATTGATACCTGCATCGCCAAATCGATCCCAAAACAGCCTGTCTTCCGTTTGGACCCTACGTGGGTCTCTCGCTTAATTCCTTCACCAGATTCCCTGACCTCGAAGCCGGCGCCCAGTTGGTTATCAAAGACCAACTCACAATTTCTGCCGGCGGTCTCTACCTCGATGGGATTTACGGTAACGTGGGTAATCTTTATCACCCGATTAATCATCGTGTCAGTATACCAATCAAGTACTTTTTGACTCAATGCCAAAAAAAATGCCTGGCATTTTTCTGAGATGGGTATTTGATTCATGTCAAACATATTCAGCAATTTAACTGATTTTTTCGCTGAATTTTGGTGATTTTAACCCTTGAAATTTGTCCGAATTATCCCTAAATCGGGATGGTTTTAATTGTTATTTTCAGGGCCTCAAAATGGTAAGATGAAAAATCAAATCGTTTACTCCGTGTTTGCAATCAGTATTGCGCTCCTTTTTGGATGCTCAGGTAATCATGACCGACAAGAAACATTAGTTCGCAGTGAACAGATCAGGATTGTGATCGATTCGATTACCAACCTCGATTCACTGGCTGCAGCCGTGAAAATTTCAGACAATGAACGTGCACGTGCTTATGCGCACCGGGCAATGGAGCTGGCAAAGGGGACGGATTCGGAGGAGGCGCTTGCACTGGCCTCAGTGATGATGGGTTACAGCTACAACAATTACAACAATGATACAAGTCTGATATATAATACCATCGCCCTCGAACTTTCAAGAAAGAACAAATTTACTACAACCTATTCAGCAGCCTTATATAACCTTGCCAATCTCTATTATGAGGCTTCGGATCTTAAAACAGCCATTGTATTTGCCGATTCCGCCTTGCAGGTTTTCAGCCAGACCGGAAAGTACAAGTTCCTCTCAAATACCTATAATTTTCTGGGAAATCTGAAAAATGATCTGAGCGACACCAATGGAGCACGAATCATGTATGATTCTGCCATCTCAATTGCCCGAAGGCATGCTCTCCCTATGCAGGAAGGGGTGGCCATCGCCAGTAAAGCACGATTTTATGCGGATCCTAAGGAACAAGAAAAAAGATTGAAGCAGGCAATCGAGTTATTGAATGGAATACCCGGAGCAGAAGAGGCAGCTGCTGCCATGTATACAAATCTTGGAATGAACAGCGCCAATCCAGATACCGCACTTCTTTATTACAATGAGGCGCTAAAACTCGCCAGAATCTCACGCTCCGATGAAATCACTCTTGGTGTATGCAATAACCAGGCCTATAGTTATCTTGAAAAGAATGACTTCCGGCGGGCTGAGGAATGCCTGGTTTCAAATGCCATCCCATTGGCGCAGCAAAAGAAAAAGTACAGCTGGCTTGCAAGCATTTATGATACCTAAACCGACATCCTGGTTGCAGCTAAGAGAACAGAGGAGGCGCTAAAATATGCCCGGTTGGCTTATCAGACGAAGATTTTGGCCGAACGGTCCATGGCTCCGAAACAATTGCGGCTGCTGACGACCCTTTTGGATGTAAAAAACAAGGAGTTGTTGATTGCAAACAGTGAAAAGAAGCTCCGGCAGAAGGAGAGCAAAACCCGCATGATCATTATTCTGTTCTCGGTTTCAGTATTGATTATGACGCTGGTCATTTTTTTCATCCTGTGGCGATTGCAGCGTAACCGTTTGCGGTACCATGCCACCATGCTGAAGACTGCTAAAAAGATCATTGAAGCGGAGGACAGGGAACGGACCAAAATTGGTAAGGATTTTCATGATCTGACTGGTCAGAAGTTTACAGGACTGGCAAGTTACCTTGAAAATCAGGAATTTCCTGATCCTGCTACCAAGGATATCGCGCTGAGGATGCTTGAAGAGATCAGGCAGGCGGTACGGGAGATGTCGCACCGGATGAACCGGGCATGGGTGGAACGGTTTACGCTGGAAGAGTCGATCAGTGGTTTATGTGCCGATTGCATCAAGATGGCCAATCTGAACCTTGAATTCAATGCTCCGTCGAGGTATCCGGATATGGCACGGGAGACGAAAATACACCTGTTCAGGATCGTTCAGGAGCTGCTTGCCAATGCCATGCAATATGCACGGTCATCGAAGATCACCCTAGGAATTTCCTTTGATGGTACGCAATTGTTCCTGCGGTACAACGATGACGGGCCGGGCTTTGACAAAGAGGCGCTGACCGGCCAGGGTTCAGGTATTGATAATATCATGGAGCGGGTTACTATTCTGGAAGGGAGGGCGGAACTGGATGCGCGACCTGGGTTTGGGGTTGATTATCAGATTTGGATTCCGTTAAGGAAAGGGTTGTAGTACAAATTCAAAATTCAAAATGAAAATAGCAAAATGCAAAATTCAAAATGCAAAGGCTAAATACTAATCTCAAATTGCAAAATGTAAAAATCAAGTGGAGGCTATTATAAATTGATAAATAGATGTATCTTTGTACTATGACTGAACAGGCAATCAATATCTTAGCAGAAATAAAGAAGACCGTTGTATCATTTGATCCGGGGGCTCAGATCTATTTATTTGGTTCGAGAGCAAGAGATAATTTTCGACCTGATTCTGATTGGGATATCCTGATCCTGTTAAATAAGCAGCATGTTGATTATCAGGAGCGAAAAAAAATAAGAAACAGCTTGTATCAGATTGAACTTTCTGCCGGTCAACCAATTTCAGCATTTGTATTTTCCACGGGGGAATGGATGAATAACCAACATGATACACCATTGTTTGAGTCGGTCAGGACCGAAGGCATTAAGCTATGAATGAAGAATTTATAACCGATTACATCACATACAGAATAAAAAAGGCTGAAGAGTCCTTTAGCGCGGCCTCACTGATGGCCGAGCATCACCTCTTGACCTCAGCCGTCAACAGGTGTTATTATGCCTGTTTTTATATGGTTGACGCGCTTTTTACGAGTAATCATATCATAGCAAAAACCCATTCAGGGGCAAGAAATCAATTTAACCTTCACTTTATCAAAACCGGTATGATTCCGGTAGAATTTGGCGAATTATTTTCTGAACTAGCCGATCTGAGGCAAGAAGGGGATTATGGCTCCAAATTCGAGATAGAAGAAAAGGATCTGGAATCTCTGATGACCGGAACCCGGAAATTCATTGATTTCATAAAAAGATTGATCCCCGGGGATAGTTCCACTTAGTAAGACTGATACGATTATCTGCCATGATACGAGTATTTTCAATTGAGGATCATTGGATGGTGGTGGATGGGTTGCGGGCGAGGTTCAGGGGCGACCGGGATGACATTTCCATTGCGTGCAGCGCTGAAACGATGGAGGAGGCGGTTGCCATTGATCCCGATACATTTGACCTGATATTGCTCGATCTGCTGATACCCGGTACCGATCCGCCGGTTAATGTGCGCAGATTGAAGGCAACGTTCCCTGGCAAACCAATCATCATACTCACCTCCGAAGAACGCACGGTGTGGGAGATGCAGATGTGCAAAGCCGGAGTGCAGGCCTATCTCACCAAAGGTGACTAGCGCAGAAGTCTAAAAGATGTTATCAAACGGGTTGCACAGGGTGAAGATCTCTGCCGGAAGAAGCTTGTGGAGATGAAACTTTCAACCGGTGAAGCGCATTCACCAGAGGATGAACACCGGTTAAAGCCGACTGAAAAGGCAATTCTGACACTGTTCACGCAGGATCACAATCTGAAGGAGATCTCCGCAAAATTAGCAATGTCGGAATCGGCCGTTGCGAAAACCATGGCCAGGTTGCGGATGGAGTTAAATGTAAAGTCAAATGCAGGACTGATTGTGATGTTTCATGGTGGGAAACTGATTTAATCCTTTTCATTTTCATAAACCGAAATTTATTCGGTAACTTTGTGCTTTTATATGGCTAAACACCCTGGATACAACTGAAAGAAGGTAATGACTGCGAAAGATGTCATTGCTGAGTTAAACAGAAACGGGTGGACATTGGACAGGATCAGGGGCAGTCACTACGTTTTTATTAAAAATGGCTTTGCTTTAACTGTTCCTTACCATAAAAATATCAAGAAGGGTTTGTTAGAAGATATTAAAAAGCAGGTCATGACGGCCGATACAAGAACTGATTAATATGAAGCTACTTTCGTTGACATACCGGATAAATCCCGAAAAAGAGGGTGGATTTTCTGTTAAATGCCTTGACTGGTCATCTGTGTTGACCCAGGGAGAAACCCTTATTGAATGTAAAAAGAATGCAATAGAGGCCACTGAAGCCATGCTGGAAATTTTAAATGAAGGAAAACTGGCCAAATCTGTCTATCCGAAAGTAAAAAACCATGCCGCAAATCCATATAATTTTCAACTTACCTTCAATGTTGAATCGGCTCGTTATATTAATCTATCAAGCATCTTCAAAAAATCAAAATTTCATTTATTACGTAATTTGACCGCAGTTTTTTAATAGAATGGCTCAAATTTGACAATAATTCCATCGATTTATTTAATTTCAGGGATTAATTCGCACAAAAATCATAATAGTTGGGGATTATAATCGAATAATGATACCCAGAGAACAGATTTTTTGCATCCCCTTTCATTCGCAATCTGCGAAACGAAATCAGCTCTACCCGGAAACTTTATTTTTATGATATGGCATCAGAAATGCCTTGATCGGGAACTTTTCTCCATTAAACATGCGTTAATTTCTCTCCTGAAGCAGTTTAACCTTTCTGTTTTGGTCGTTCAGGTTCAGACAAACAGCTACATTTAAAAAAAATGCCTGGCATTTTTCTTTTGATCGATTTTCGATTAACAACAATCATATCAGTAGATTAAATCACAAATCCGTGATTTTTCCCTCAAATTTCAGCCCTGAATTTGTCCGAATTATCCCTAAATCCGGATTCATAAAATGTTTAATTTCAGCGTGAAATCTGAAAGCGATCTGATGACACGTGAAATGTGGAAAATAATTATATTCTTGTAGCTCTGTTTATCGTTTCAGGTCTATTTTCCTCTGTTACCCTTTATGCAGAAGGCACAAAACAAGTAAGGCCAAGCCAAAGTAATCAAGGCGCCCTTTATATTGGCGGTGACGCCTTTCTGCCTCCATTTGCCTTATTTAATTCGAACCCAAATCACAGACTGTATATCAATATTCAAAATATCAATGAGACTATTTTATTCGGCTTTAACAGATTAAGCAGTATTGGCCCGCCAGTTACTTTTCAGTTATATAATCCGGCAGATGTTGTGGCCATGTCGGGCACATTGTTAAATACAAATAACACCGCCGGGCATATTGACAGTTATGCCCAGGCTGTTGAAGGACCATTTCCCCCTCCCGTAGGTACAGGTTATTTACCACTCAGCTATAAGGTTACTAACCCAAGCCAGCTTGGGAATTATTACTTATACATAAAACGGGATAAATTTCGACATTTTTCAAAGACAATAGAGGGGCAAATCAATTAACAATCCGATGTTAAGAAATAATTCTAAGGATTACGACTATTATACTAAAAACGG
>Ga0247840_10006346_pt1 | contig 17099 bp, 20 predicted proteins | sample LaCruzMarch2015__FD_192404 | JGI IMG/M metagenome (GOLD analysis project Ga0247840, IMG submission 192404) | Freshwater microbial communities from meromictic Lake La Cruz, Castile-La Mancha, Spain - LaCruzMarch2015_17m | ecosystem: Environmental > Aquatic > Freshwater > Lake | place: Spain... | reverse complement strand
CTACACCAACTATTATAACGCCAAGTACAATTAAAAGAAGTTGTTGTTGTCCCATAATTAAACCTTATATAAATATTTTCTTAAAAAGAATTAACACTTATTAAATAACATCATAAACTTTTGGATATTTTACAATATTAGTGCCAAAAAACAGCTATATCAATTATTCTTATAGATTGCATAAAACGCAAAAATTTGTGTTTATTTGTTTGATGAGAGTAACAGTTATAAAAATGATTGGTAATTATTACGTCTATTGGTAAAAGAATACCGATAGATAGAATTTCTATTAAATTTAATTTTAATTGAGCAATTGAAAAAATAATTTCACAAATCAAAAGAAAAGATGAGCCGGTTATCTTTTTTGCAAAAGGCGTTCACCATAATCTTGATAAAATAGCAAACAGCGGCGCAGATGTAATTGGGTTTGATTGGACAATGGATCTCGGCGAAGTGCGTAAACAAATCGGCGATCGTGTTGCATTACAAGGCAATATGGATCCAACAGTTTTATATGCTGATAAAGAATATATCCGCGAAGAGGCAAAACGGATTCTTAATTCCTATGTAAAAGGGAGCGGACATATATTCAATCTCGGTCACGGAGTTTTGCCGGATATTGACCTTGAGAATATAAAGGAGCTTGTGCAGTTTATTAAAGATGAAAGTATAAATTAAAAATGCTTTACTTGTACTTTTACAAGCAAATAGACAATGAAAACTGCCTTAAAGCGTTTCTCGAAAGTTATAAAAAAAATTAAACAGCCTAACTATCTTGAAATTTGTAAACTTTAATATCCTTGCAATTCTAGCGGTATCATATTTTTAGCAAGGCTTCATTCGAAAACATAGGTTTCAATAAGAACTTTACTCTTATGAAAAAGTTGCTTGACTTAATATCTACTTTTAGGGGTTAATATCAGAGTCACCTACTACAGTTCGAATAGTGGGTCTTTCCCCAAACCCACCGTTTGCGGCGCAAAAAACAGCAATAGCTGAATAAAAAAGCCCTGCATTTTCTGGATCTTCATACATATACTCTTTTGACTCCATTAAACAATATAGAGAGTACGTTGTCGGTTGAATACTCCATTGACATCTAATTATATATTGCGGAGTTTCACAAGTAAATTTGGGAGCACCGCCACCGCCAGGAGTAAATACCCAGGGTGTACTATCTTCCATATCAGTAGGAACCCAGCCATCCATAGTACGCTCACCACCACCATAAGATTTGGGTTTTAGAAAGTGCTGGTACATCATTGAGACATAATTAATTGCAATGTTTGCCATTTGGTCCTTAACGCTTTGCTTTGCGTTTGCATTAAATAAATTTATACCAACCACTACTGCTACACCTACAATTATAACACCAAGTACAATTAAAAGAAGCTGCTGTTGTCCCATAATTAAACCTTATAAAAATATTTTCTTAAAAATAATTAACACTTTTTTAATAACATTCAGTTAAACTTTATAGTATTTTACAATATTAGTGCCAAAAAACTGTTATATTAATTGTGCTTTATTTTGATAAAAACCAATTATTTATTGCTTACTGGGCTGTTAAGTGTAGCAATTGCCAAAAAAAACACGTAATTATTACGCCTGTTGGTAAAAGAATACCGATAGACAGAATTTCTATTAAATTATGTTTTAATTGAGCAATTGCAAAGATAATTTCACAAATAAAAAGAAAAGATGAGCCGGTTATCTTTTTTGCAAAAGGCGTTCACCATAATCTTGATAAAATAGCAAACAGCGGCGCAGATGTAATTGGGTTTGATTGTACAATGGACCTTGGCGAAGTGCGTAAACAAATAGGCGATCGTGTTGCATTGCAAGGAAATATGGATCCAACAGTTTTATATGCTGATAAAGAATATATCCGCGAAGAGGCAAAACGGATACTCAATTCTTATGGAAAAGGCAGCGGACATATTTTTAATCTCTTGGGCACGGTATTTTGCCGGATATTGACCCTGAAAATGTAATCGTCTTAATGCTATTAGTAAATTAGTTAAAAATTAAAACTGGCAAAAAGCAAGGATGCATTTTTATAATAATTACCGATACTTATTTGGATTAAATTTTATGTTTTACAATTGATTGTAATATTAGTTCTTTCCTTTCTTTATATTTATTTATTACATATATACTATATTTCAGTGTCAGAAACTTGCATTACAATTTCCGTTGGATAAACATAAGCAACAATATATATATGTTGGTAATAATTTCCATTGCCTTGGTTATTATCATAATAAATATCTGTTGAAATATATCTTACATAAGCATAATCCGAAAACCCAAGTATAAGCCAAACAGGAAGATCAGCAGCGCCATTAGGACGATGTAAACTATAACCCGCAGCGACTGTTTCCCAATTTTCATCTCCGGGAGGTTTTAATCCAGCGAAACTGCGACCTCCACCACCCATAGCTTTTGTTTTTTTATAGTAAGTTAAATACATTTGTGCATAATTCATTACTTGTGTTGCTTTTTGACTTTTCCAAGACTCTCTGGAGTTTGCATTAAATAAATTTATACCAACCACTACTGCTATGCCAACTATTATAACACCAAGTACAATTAAAAGAAGTTGTTGTTGTCCCATAATTAAACCTTATAAAAATATTTTCTTAAAAATAATAAACACTTTTTTAATAACATTCACTAAAACTTTTAGATATTTAACAATATTAGTGCCAAAAAACTGTTATATTAATTGTGCTTTATTTTTATAAAAACCAATTATTTATTGCTTATTAGGTTCTTAAGTGTAGCAATTGCAGAAAAAAGCACGTAATTATTACGCCTGTTGGTAAAAGAATACCGATAGACAGAATTTATATTAAATTAAGTTTTAATTGAGCAATTGCAAAGATAATTTCACAAATAAAAAGAAAAGATGAGCCGGTTATCTTTTTTGCAAAAGGCGTTCACCACAATCTTGATAAAATAGCAAATAGCGGCGCAGATGTAATTGGGCTTGATTGGACAATGTATCTCGGAGAAGTAGTGGAATAACTATTCCCGAATCATTCTTTATCGGCAAATTTCCAGTCCTCTTGTGTTTTTAAGTAATAATTGTAATTAGCTTTATACCCCGCTTCAAGTTCATTTTCAATTTTTTCAATGTAGAATTGTAAAGCATTGCGTACAATTTCACTTAGTGGAAGGTTTCTTTGTTTTGCAATTGAACTGATCTTGTTAGATAATTCAGATCTTTTTTGTTTTTGAACTGAGGACATTTTATCTATGTTTCATAAAATTGTGCGTAATTGTGCGTAATTATGTGTAATGATTAGTATAAAAACAAACAAAATAAGTGTGTTTTAACGTGGGCGTGTACTTTTTCCATCCAAATGTAAGCCGCAATAAATTTAAGTTTTTATAGTTGGATGAAATTCTTTCGGGATAGTTTCGCCGTCATAAACAACGTTTTCTAAAAATAATCCGGAAGGCGGAGCAGTAAATTTAGCTGGCTCATTTGATTTATTGTTCAGGTAAAATAAAATATCTTTTTCGGATTTATTTCCTCTGCCTACTTCAACGAGAACGCCAACAATCCTGCGCACCATTTTCCATATAAAATGCGAACCTGTTATTCTAATAAGTATCAGGTTGTTTTCTTCCTTTATTTGAACTTCATCAATCAAAACTTTTGTGGATTTATCATTCGGATCATCATCTGAAAAAGAAGCAAAGTTATTCATTCCGGTAAAAAATTTAGCGGCGCTTTCCATCTTCTTAAAATCCAATTTGTCTTTAATCCACCACACAGAATTTTTACCGAATGCGGTTCTTCTTCTCGAAATCTGATAAATATAACTTCTTGATTTTGCATCGTGGCGGGCATGAAAATCTTTACTTGCTTTTTCAACATCAAGAATATTTATATCGTAAGGCAGTAAATCATTTAATTTTATTCTGATTATTTCGGGCGCAAGCATTGTTTTCGCATCAAGATGTGCAACCTGTTTTAGTGCGTGAACACCGCTATCGGTTCTGCCGCTGCCCTGCAAATCAATAAATCCGTTTTCAAAAACATCAATTGCAGCCCTTATAATTGAGCCTTGAACGGTCTTTGCATTTTCCTGTTTTTGCCAGCCGGAGTATCGTGTGCCTTCATACTCAATTACAAGTTTGAAGCGTGAAAAGTTATTTACGGCAGCTCTAAATTTTTCAGGTTTATGTTTTAGGTATTTATTTTGCTTCATAGCCACAGAATATCAATTTCTTTTTGTAATGATTTAAATTCTTTATCGCCGGTTACCAAAATAGCTTTTTTCATTTTTGTTAATCCTGCTGCAAAAGCATCAGCATAAGAAATTTTATTAAATGCTTTAAATTTAGCTGCAAACAAGGTTAATTCTTTATTTGCCTCAACTATATTAATTGGATACCGTGCAAAAATATTTTTGTACAATTCTGCACGCTGGTTTCCACCTTCACGCAAAGCAATGTAATACATCTCGCCCCAGTTAATTACACTAAGAAATAACTCAACCTCATCGTTAAGCGCTTTTACTAAAATGTTCTCAACTTCATCAGATCCTTTTTCGTTTTCTGCATAAGCTAAAAGTGAGTAACTGTCTAAAACATAGCGTTTCATAATTCGCGCTCTTTTTTCTTTTCTTCAAGCAATAATTTAAGAAGTTTTCCCTTTGTTCCTAAAAACCCTTTATTGGCTTTAATTATTTCCGGCGTAAGAGGCATAATTTTGATTCCATCCTCTTCTTCAAAAAAGTTTATTTGTGTGCCTGTTTTAATACCAAATCTCTTTCTTAGCTTTGAAGGAATTACAACCTGTCCTTTTGAAGTTACATAACCAACTTCCATATATCACCTTATTCTTATTGTTTGTTTAAAGTTATACAAGTTTAAATTGTAAGTCAACAATCAATTTGTAAGACGTTATTAGAATAGTTTACCTTTTATTATCGGTATGTAGTTTATGATATGATTGAGATTTAATTATTATTTATCAAAGTTTCTTCCGCATAATCAAACTCGGTTTCGTAAACGCGTACTTTAACTGATGAAATGTTTGATGGAAGCGTGTTGTTTTTAATTTCGTTAAGAATATAAAGACAGATGTTTTCCGCAGTTGAGTTAAAATCTACTATAACTTTTTTTGAATTCATTTTTTCTAAAAACTCCAGAACCATTTTGTCATCATTATTAACCATAAATGAATGGTCGAGTTTTGCAATTAAAGGATTAATCATTTTTTCAACATCGTAATAATCTATCACCATTTCATCGGCGTTCATTTGTCCTTCAAACTCAACAAGTAATTTGTAGGAATGACCGTGAATGTTTTTGCACAGCCCAAAATGTTCCGGCAGGCGATGCCCCATTTCCCATCGAAATTCTTTAGCTATTTTCATTAAGCGCCATATATTTATAATTTTAATTTAATTGGATTTTGTCTTACATCGAAAAGTGATAGTATATCTATTCGATCAATATTAATTGAATAATAAACAGTTATTTGTTTACTCAAAATTGAACGGCGAACAAATTTTTTCTTTATAGAAACGGGAAATATTTCGGGATAGGCAGAAATCAATTTAATTCTCTTATCAAGTTTCTTTATAAAATATGAAGTTTCTTTTTCAGACCAATTTTGCTCAAGATATTTGATTAGGGATATTAAATTTTCTTTTGCTTCTGCCGACCAATAAATCTTATAACCATTTTTCATAAGTTTTTTTTACTTCTTCGTGAACAGTTATTCTACCAGCTTTAACATCTTCCAAGCCCCTATCAATAGACGCCTTCACTTCGTCGGAAATTTCATCCCACCAATCGTTAGATTTCTCATAATTTTTTAAGAACTTAATTTTTTCGATTATTGTTTCGTCGGAAAGGGAAATAATCCAGTTGATTATATCCAATTTTTCACTTTCAATATTCATTAAATCATCTCCTTAATATTTTCTTAAAAATTACTTTTCGCAAAATGAAAATACAATATTTCTAAACGCCTTTCATTGCGGGATGCCAGATAAATTTATGCATTTGTAATTGAAATCGTACTTTTAAATTATCTTCCAAAATCCAGTTTACTAATTGAACCGGTTCAATCTTACCAAATATAACCGAGAAAAGAATTTCACATTTATCTGATAGATTATATTCGGCAATTATATTTTTTGTCCACTCATAATCTGCCCGGTTGCCGATAACAAATTTAATCTCATCTTCTGGTTTTAGATAATTGATATTTTCGTACAGGTTTTTCTTTTCCATATTACTTGATGGACATTTCAGATCCATGATTATCTTAACACGCTTATCAATATCTTTTACAGATAGACTACCGCCTGTTTCAATCAATACTTCAAAATCTTTATCACAAAGCTGCTTCATTAATTGTAAACACTCATCCATTTGAACAAGCGGTTCGCCGCCTGTAATCTCAACAAGTTTGCAATTGAACTTTTCAACTTCGGTTACAATTTGTGAAATAGACATATCATTTCCATCGTAAAAAGCGTACTCAGTATCGCAGTAAGTACAACGCAAATTGCAGTAAGTTAGCCGCACAAAAACGCATGGCAAACCCGCCGCAGTACTTTCGCCCTGTATGGAATAATATATTTCGTTTACTTTAATCATTAAAAAATGTTTGATTTTAGTTTATATTCTAAAGATTTACGCAACAATTTACTAAAAGCATTGTTTGACATCAAACGAGGCAATGACTATATTTGCGCCACAATTTTCAACTAAATATAAGGTTTTTGTAAATGGCTCATCATAAATCGGCGAAGAAAAGAATACGTTCATCCGAAAGAAAAAAAGTAGTTAATAAAAGAACTGATTCCAAAATTAAAACAGTTATTAAAAAAACATTAGCTTCTTCCAGCAAAGAGGAAATTGAAAAACTTTACAAAGAAGCTGTTTCCGTAATTGATAAAGGTACTGCTAAAGGAAGACTTCATAAAAATAATGCTGCTAGAAAAAAATCTATGCTTACAAAACATTTTAATAGTCTTACTGCTGCTAAATAGTTTTTAAGATATTTACAAAACAGGCTGCCGATTGTGCAGCTTTTTTTGTTTTAAAGATCTTTGATTAATTCCTTGCCCTCAACTTCCGGCAAATAAAAACGGACGGCTTTTATATTACCTTTTTTATCTTTTTCCGCTTTAATTTTTTTCTTTATCAAAACGCTGTGTTCAATAGTAACTCCGTCCTCAACAACTGAGCCGAATAAATAACTTGTTCCTTTAATTATAACATCCTTTCCGATGCGCAATGGAAATTCATCGCTGCCGGTCATATTAACACTTGATTCAATTGTTGCGCCGTCATCAATAATAATGTTGCCTTTAATTATATCGCCCCAGAGAATTTTTACATTATCGCCGATTTTTAATATCTGATTTTCAAATGTTGATAAATGAACTATGCGCCAAATTTTTATATTCCTTCCGAATACAACATTGCCTTTTATATAAGCAGCACGCCCGATTTCCACATTGTAATTTAATTTAACACCCTCGCCAATATATGCTCCTTTACCGATGTGAATATCTAAAGGCACTCCTTTTTTATCCTGTTCGATCAAATCATTTACAACGCTGTCGTGAATAAAAAAATCATCGGGGTCGGCAATTTCAATAATATCCTTTAGCTTTTCATAAACATTTTTACGTGCAATGTCTTCCATTTCCTTTAACACGGATTTATTATTAAAACCCATTACAACATGCTGGTCTGCGGGATTTATTGCGCCAACCGAATAACCTTTGTTATTAAACAACGCAATCAAATCTGTAATATAAATTTCCTTTTGTGCGTTGTTATCCGAAATATTAAAAATTAATTCTTTCAGCTTATCGTACTTAAAGGCATAAACACCGGAATTAAATTCGTTGGTTTCGAGAAGTTCATCTTGTGTGTAGGAATATGTTTTGCCGCGGTAACTAACCTGATAAGGAACTTCCTTCTGCAAAGCGAGAATATCTTTAAACTCCATAATTTGGATTACATTGCCTTTATCGCCGGAAACATTGCCATCAATATCATTTGCTTTAACTCTAATAATTCTGCCGTAGGAATTTTGAAGCGGTACGCCTTTGTAAACACCGGTCAGTACCATCATATCATTACCGGAAGAAATAAAATCACTTCTAAATTTTTTCATTGATTCATCATCCAGCAAACCCATATCGCCGGGCAGAACGTAAACAATGCCGCCAGTTAAATCATTTTCAATTTCATTTAGGGCAACCTGCACAGCGTGACCCGTTCCGTTTTGAGTTTCCTGATAAGCGAATTTATTAAAATTGTGTTTACCGATAACATCAATAACATCCGCAGCTTTAATACCAACCACAATAACAGTATTTATATTTTCAATTCCATTTATGCAGGCATTATAAACTCGTTCAACAGTAGGAACTTCCCATATTTTGTGCAGCATTTTTGAGGTTTGGGATTTGATGCGCTTGCCGTGTCCCGCAGCCAGAATAATTGCAACTTCGCCGGAATGATTGAATGATGTGGAAAATTCCTTTGCTTTTAGATAGATATTTGTGCTATTGTTTTCGCTCATAACTTCTTTAATAATAAATTAAAATTTGTCTTACAGAAATATAATTAAACGAAGTTGATTGTTTTTTGAATAATGAAATACAAGTTTATATTAACGCCGGAAAATTTCGCAATATTGTGGTGAATAAATAATTATTGGCAAGTGTAAAAAACCAGAGAAGCAGACAATTTGCTACTTAAAGACAAAAAAGAAAAAATGACTACCAACGCACAAAACAGCATAACTTGTCCCGATTCATCGGGAGGTGCAAGTATAAAAAGCCAACATTAAAGCCATAACTTGCTAAAGTGATTACTGTTTCAACCAGTAGCGAAAAAAAGATATTTCTATATGCAAATTTTTATGACTAATAATCTCTGCGAATTATTTTAATTTTACTGCACAAAATTCTAAAAAATTTTAATCAGCTTTTACGTTTAAGTATTTTTAAGCAACATAAAACAAAAGGTATATTTATGAGAATTTATTTGTTTCTTGCACTAATGTTACTTTTTATTTTTTCAGGTTTAACGTTTTCGCAATCAAAAGGATTTGGTTTGGGTGCAATACTCGGCGAGCCAACCGGAATTAGCGCAAAGTATTGGGTTTCACAATCAAATGCTTTTGATTTTGGATTGGCTTATTCTTTTTCAGAAAATAGTAATCTTCATCTTCATTCAAACTATCTATTCCACATAAATAATTTTAATCAGACAAAAGAAAACATATCTTTTTATTATGGACCAGGCGTAAGATTGAAGTTTGATAACGGTTCAGAACTAGGAGTAAGGTTTAGTGTTGGGATATTATGGATACCTCGCGAGACACCCGTAGATATATTTATTGAAGCTGCTCCGATACTTGATATAATTCCAGAAACGGATTTTTCTTTTAACGGTGGAGTTGGCGTGAGGTACTTTTTTTAGGAGCTTGTAAGTGTTTTCCTTTCTACTTCAATTCTATATAACATAGATATGAAAAAGACAAACACAATTGATAAAATTGCGGATGTTATAAATCCAGATGTAATTGACGAAAGTAACTGTGATATAATGGCAACTAAAATAGATGCGGATAAATTTCTTAAATCGGCATCTATTTTTTTGTTTCGGATTTGATTTAGCGAAACAGTAATTGTTGTAATTATTAAAAATATAAAGGCAGTTAACCCGAGTAATCCGCTATCGAAATAGATTTGTAAAAAATCATTGTGCCAGCTTCCTATTCCTTTGTCGGCAAACATATCAAGCAAAGGAAATATTTCTCTGAATGTTCTGGGACCATATCCAAATACAGGATGTTCGAATAAAATACTTATAGCACCTTGCCAGATTATATCTCTATCGGAAAGTTGCGTAATATTTTCAAATCTGCTTTCAACCAATGGAATAGGAAATATTATCAACAGAATGACAAAAGCAGCGCCAAGGAAAAGTATCATTAATAGTTGTTTAATATTTATCTTTTTCAAAAGTATTGCTATAATAAAAACTAAAGCTGCTATTAAAATATTAGTTCGACCGAGCGACAGAATAATACCTATAAAAAGCACTAGTAATATAATAGACCAATACCATTGTGCTTTTGTATTAAGAGTTCCTTTGGGTACAAATAATGCAAGACTTAAGGCAGCTAATAAATAACCCGAAAATACCATATAACCCGATGTAAAAGATTGCGCCCTTTCAACAAATCCCGAAATAAACCGAATACTTCCAACCAATGATATAAAACAAGCACCAAGTATAAAGATATAAATTAAACCAATAAGTTTTTCCTTGCCAAAATCTTTTAAATAAAAACATAAAGGTGGAAGTATTAAATAAAACAAAGCTTCTTTATAAAACGCCTGATAACTAAGTTCGGGATAATGAGAAAAGATAATTGATATTAAGCGGGCAAAGCCAAAAATATAAACACTAATGGTTAGGGCATTAAAAATATTTTTTTTATGATCCCAATTTTCAAATAACCACATTAGAAATATAATTGCAGCCACTAATTGCATTAAGAATATTGAAGCAACAAAGCTAACTGAGAATAATGCGACAAGTGTAAAAATAATTTCAGGTTTAATTTTACTAATCGTCATTTTTAATTGCCATCCCTAAACTGCATTTCGTAAAGTTTTTTATAAAGACCGCTTTCTTCAGTAATTAATTTAGTATGTGTTCCTTGTTGAATTATTTTTCCTTTACTTAGTACTAAAATATTTGTTGCATTTCGTATTGTGCTCAAACGATGTGCTATAACAAAAGTTGTTCTATTCATCATCAGGCGTTCAATTGCTTCCTGAACAAGAATTTCGGATTCATTATCAAGTGCAGAAGTTGCTTCATCAAAAATCATTATATCCGGATTTTTTAACAAAGCCCTTGCAATGGTAAGCCTTTGTCTCTGTCCACCGGAAAGTTTAACTCCTCTTTCTCCAACAACCGTATCGTAGCCATTCGGCATTTCCATAATAAAATTATGTGCGTTCGCAGTTTTTGCAGCAGCAATAATTTTTTCTATTGGATAATATTTTAATCCGTAAGCAATGTTTTCCGAAATTGATGTGTTGAACAAAAAAGTTTCCTGCGTTACAATTCCCATTTTTGCGCGCAAGGATTCGATAGTTAAGTCTGTAATGTCTTTTCCATCAATTGCAATAGTGCCAGAAGTCGGATCATAAAATCTTGGCAGCAGATCAACGAGTGTGGACTTGCCGCCGCCGCTCGGACCAACAAGCGCAATTATTTCTCCGCGCTGTACAGAAAAATTGAGATTACTCAAAACATTTTCATCTGCATCATCGTACTTAAAACAAACATCTGAAAAAATAATTTCGTTTTTGAATTCTTTAAGTACTATGGCATCAATTTTATTTTTAATGTATGGCTCGGTGTCCGTAATTTCAAAAATCCTATCGGCGGCGGCGGATGCTTCTTGAATTCTATTATTAACACCGCCAAGCTCTTTGATTGGAGGCATCATCTGAAAGATTGCAAATAGAAAACCCAAAAACTCACTTGCATTAAGAGTTTTTTCTTGCAGTACAAGCAAACCGCCGTAATAAATAATTACTGCACCGATTATCACACTAAGTACTTCTGTAATAGGCGATGAAAAATTTTTTGTCCTAACAGTTTTCAAAACTAAATTAAAATAACTTTTAGTTTCGTTCATAAACCTTTGGTTTTCAAATTCTTCCATACCAAAGGCTTTAACAATCTTAACACCAGAAAGCGTTTCCTGTAAAACACTTGTTATATCTGCAAGTTTTGTTTGCAACACCCTTGTCTGTTTTTTTAGAATGAATCCTATCCAGGCAATAACCAAACTTGCAAGCGGAACAATTATAAGTGCGAATAAAGTAAGCTGCCAGCTAATACTTATTGCAATAACAAGAAACACAATAATTGTTAAGGGCTCTTTAATAAGATTTGAATATGTTGCCGATATACTTGCCTGAACTGTATTAATATCATTTGTAAAGCGGGAAATTAGATTGCCCACTCTTTCCGATTTGAAATAGCTGATCGGAAGTTTGTGTAAATGTTTATAAGCATCATCTCGCAGATCTTTCATTGCAGCAAATTCAACATAATTCATAAAATAGCTTTGCAGATAAGAAAAGATATTTTTTAATATAAATGCAATCAAAATTAGAAAGCATATTTTGATAAGCACATCGGGTTTATCGCCGCTCAAAACAAAATCATTAAAAGTTTTTGATGCATTATCTTTTATATCATTTACCCAATCCGGCAAAATGGATGATGATCTATCAATTGCTTTGCTTTGTTCTGCAGCCGGTTTAGATTTTGATTCCTGAAAAAGCGCATCGAGCAACGGAATGGTTAGATAAACGGACAGACCGTTTAATACTGCAAACAAAATTGTGAACACAAATGTTAGAACAATGTGCCGCCAATATTGTTTTGTATAGCTTAATATCCTGAAATACGAATTTATTTTTTTATCAGCCATTTGGAATATTACGGAGACCGCAGCCGCCATTTATTTTTATTGTATTTATTTCTTGCAACGGATTTAACTTATAAATAATAACATTTGAATCTTTGCCAAAGCCACTGTCTAATATCAGAAAATCACCAATCAGCACAAAGTATTTCAAACCGTCTCCATCAAATATCTTTATTGTTTTTTTCTTTTGCAGATCATATACAGCTAATTCAGTTTGCCTGTAATTGTTTATTTCTTCCTTTAATTCCAAAGCAGGCTGCAGTCTTAAAATAAGATGTTTATTGTTTTCCGCCCAGCCAATCTGTTTGATTCTTTTATTAACAAATCTTGTTGAGATGATTTTTCTGTTATTTTTTTGCCTTATTTGTATAGAGTCGTTTTTTTCAGTTACAGTAAATAATTCGTTTGGCGATTGATATTCCAGCGGTGGAAGTTTTGAAACCGGATAGCCATCCTTTGTTAAATCAAAAATCTCGTTATTGTCCAAAAGCAATTTACCAAAACGATTATACACCTGCGTGTTTTTATTTATGTACGATGCAATTGTTTTATCTACAGAATTTATAATTACTGTAAATCTATCGTTATCATTCCAGAAAGAAATCAACTGAATTCCTTCTTCAAACTTTGCAATGGGCTCTACTTTTTTAGATTCCAGATCAATATGATAAAGCCTGCCGCGTTCAATTGCGGGCTGTGATGATTTTAGCCTTTGTTTCTGTTTTGTTAAAAAGTAAGCAACCTTTCTATCAGGCGAAACTAAAAGTTCAATTACATGTTCATCATTTTTGTGCCACAATATATTTGCGCTTTTGTCTTGGGAATCAAACGTGTAAATAGAAGGATTACCCGAATAGCTGCCAACAAAAAACAATTCCGTAAAACTGCTAATGTTTGCATCTGCAATTTGCTTATTAAGATTAGCTTCAGACTGTTCCTGATCTTTACTGCAGGACACAAATGCAAACAGTATTGTGAGCAGAAATAATATTTTTTTTATCAGTTTATTGATTATCAAATTATCCTCTCGGATGGAATTGTTTATGAACCTGTTTAATATAGTCGCGGTCAATATGCGTATAAATTTGCGTTGTAGAAATATCTGCGTGACCGAGCATTTCCTGAACAGCTCTTAAATCCGCGCCGCCTTCTAAAAGATGCGTTGCAAATGAATGACGAAAAGTATGCGGATGAACATCTTTGGTAATGCCGGCGGCTTTAGAATAGTGATCAATAATTTTCCAGATTCCCATACGCGATAGTTTTGAGCCGCGCGTATTAAGGAATAAAATATTTTCACTTTTTGATTTCTTCATCAACAATATTCTGCTTTTTAAAAGATATTCGCTCACCCAGTTTATTGCGCTTGTGCCAATCGGGATCAGCCTTTCTTTTGATCCTTTTCCCAAAACTCTAATAACTTCTTCCTGAAAAAATAAATCGGATAATTTTAAGCCAATAAGTTCCGAAACTCTTGTACCGCAAGCGTAAAACATTTCCAGAATAGCCTTATCTCGCAATCCAAACTTATCATCAACATCGGGCATTGCTAAAATTTTTTCAACTTCATTAACATCTAAAACCTGAGGAAGTTTTTTAGAAAGTTTTGGCGAAGATACTTTTTCAATCGGGTTTTTTATTATGTAATTGTTTTTTAGAAGATATGAAAAAAATCCTTTTAGCGATGAAAAATATCTTGCTGCAGAGGCGCCGGATAATCCGATTTTGTTTAACATCTTAAAAAAGCTGTTGATGTTTTCCGAAGTTACATCCGATAAATCGCCCACATTCAAATCGCTTAAAAAAATAATAAAAGCGCTTATATCAATTTTATAAGATGATAATGTATTGCCGGAAAGATTTTTTTCTAACTTTAGATAAGCCAGATATTCTTTTAGAAACAACTCCATCAATTTTCTTTATCTGTGGATATTCCTTTTTCTGCTTCTTCCTGCTTTGGATATTTTATCCTTCTGTGATGCTGGCTGACAAGGATTGAAAGAAACGCCTCTTTCATTTTATCAATATCGCTAAATGTTAGCGGCGATTCCGTTAGTTGATTATCCTTCATTCTTGAGTTGAAAATATTGTTGATCATGTTTTCAACTTTTACTGCATCCGGTTCTGTTATGGAACGAACTGCTGATTCGCATCCGTCTGCAAGCATTACAATAGCAGTTTCTTTTGAGTTTGGTTTTGGTCCCGGATATTTAAAATCATCAATATTTACTTTCTCTTCGCCGTAAAGTTCTTTAGCTTTTTCGTAAAAATAATTTATAACAGCAGTTCCGTGATGCATCGGAATAAAATCAATTATTTCCTGCGGCAGCTTGTTTTGTTTTGCAAGTTCAATACCTTCGTTTACATGCCGGATTATTACTTCCACACTTTCTTTTGGTGCTAAATTTTCGTGAATATTTTCATTGCTCATTTGATTTTCTACAAAGCCCTGCGGCGAAATTGTTTTACCAATATCATGATAATATGCGCCTACTCTTGCCAGCAATGCATTGGCGCCGATTTTCTCGGCAGCAGCTTCGGCAATTGTTCCGATCGTCATTGAATGATTAAAAGTTCCGGGCGCTTTTCTTGCGAGTTCTCTTAACAACGGTCTATCAAAATTTGAAAGCTCTAACAATGTCAGATCGGTTGTTATGTTAAATATTCTTTCAAAGAAAACTAACAAGCCGTAAGTAAGTACCGGACTAATCAAAGCATTTGATGCGGCAAATGCAAATTCAAAAAGCATTGTTTCAAATGTTGCAAACCTTTCAAACCCAAATGCAAGAATTGAGGCGGTGTAACCAAGTAAAATAAAAAACAGAGAACGGAATATTTGAGTGCGGTTTTTTACATCGCGAACAGTATAAACGGATAAACCTCCTGCTATAAAATTCATTGCCATAATCGTATAATCGTTGCCGCGTAGAGCGCCGACAATCAGTGCCATAATAACTGTTGAATAAAATCCTACACGCGAATCAAATACGATTGTAAAGATCATAGATGCAGCAGGTACAAAAATCAAATAATGTATCGGCGCTTTAACAGTTAGTTGATTAATCAAAAATGTTATGAACGAAACAAACACAAAGACTATTGCTATCAATGTTATTTTTGTGTTATCAAAAAATATTTTCTTTCTGAACAGAAAGAGATATATCCCGAAAATTGTAATAAAAAAAGATATGTGTAAAAACTTGCCGATAAATTGTAAAATCATTCCGTCTGAACCGATAGCCTCGCCTTTAGCTTCTTTAAATGATTCTATCTCCAATTTTACCTGTTTAGTAATTCTATCGTGCTTTGCAATTATCCTTTCATTTTCATTTACAATCCCGGAATATTTTGAAACATTTTCCTTAGCCTGTTCAATTTCAAGTTTGGTAGCTGCTTCGTTAAAGTTGATGCTGGGATAAACAAAATGCAGAGCAAACTCTACCAATGCCTCTTTGGTTTCATCGGGATAGTTTAGTTCGCGTATTCTGTTTTTTACTTCATTTTTTGCCGCATCATAAAAATAATACTTTGAGATAAGTTCAATTTTATCCACATTGCCAATACGGACAGCAATACTATCGCGCACTTTTGCATCGCTGTTAAAATTAACTATACCTTTTTTACCAACTGCATCTACAATAGTAGCGGCGGCGGAAAAAACTTCGTTAAGCGTATTATCTCTTTTGCGGTTTACTTCTGAAGTTCGTTTTCTTAATTCCAAAAACCAGTTAAATGCTTTTGAACTAAGAAAAGTAGGGTTAGTGTACTGATCGGTTTCCTTACGAAGATTTGCATCAATTACACTGGTTATATAAGAGGCAAAAGATTTAAGCGAATCGCTGCTGTTTAATTTGATTTCATTAAAAATCGGGAAAACAGAATTTTCAGCTTCTTTAATTTCGGCTTGATAAACCTGAGATTCTTTTATAATCGGAAAACTGAACGGCGCAATTAAATCATCGTTCGTCCAGATTGCGCCTTCGGTAACTTCGGATTCTATTGATTCGCCTTTCGGAAACATCATTACTATCAGGATTGTTGTAATAAGCCCGATAATGATTTTTCTTTTTGTTCCGGTAACGTTAAATATGTTAGTTTGTTGTGTCATAGGATTAGAAAAAAGTGTTTTTACAAAAATATCGCTTTTAACTGCTCTAAGTTATAAAATCATTTAACAATATAAAGCCCGTGGAGATGAGAGATGAGAGACGTCAGAGGTCAAACGTAAGAAGTGAGTGGTAAGTTGTGAGTAATTAGTATTTAGTATTGAGAGGAAAACAATTGAATGACAATCAATGACTACTGAATGACGATTATATTTCTGCTTTGCTCTCTGTGTTTTGCGAGAAACGTCAGACGAGAAACGGAAGAAGTGAGTAGTCTGTGGTGGGTAGTGAGTATTAAGTATTGAGTATTGTGAGGAAAGAGGCGAGTGAATGACGATTGTGATTTGCTTTGCTTTGGCAATGTTTTTCTTTCAAACAATCCGTAAGCTGACGGACGCAAAGACAAATATGTTTGCTAACTAAATTTTAATCATAGAAATCAAATACTGTTACTTCTGTGTCTTCAATTA
>Ga0247840_10006345_pt1 | contig 17100 bp, 17 predicted proteins | sample LaCruzMarch2015__FD_192404 | JGI IMG/M metagenome (GOLD analysis project Ga0247840, IMG submission 192404) | Freshwater microbial communities from meromictic Lake La Cruz, Castile-La Mancha, Spain - LaCruzMarch2015_17m | ecosystem: Environmental > Aquatic > Freshwater > Lake | place: Spain... | reverse complement strand
CTTGCGCGGCCAATCCTGCTCGACGCAATCTTCTCATCGAAGATGCTCGTCGCTATCTCTAGAACTCTCCAGAGACGCCAGAGCACCCACACAAGTTATCTAAACGAATTGTTAAAGATCTGTCGCTAAGCTCAACGCATTTTTGCGGCTGAGTTCTCAAATTCTACAGCATCCTGCCGTGTTGTCAACCATTCCGGCCAACGCTCCCTGCCACGAACGCTACACTTCCTTCGCAGGAAGCTAGCCATCTTACATCATCTCGGCTGCGTGTCAAACTCCTTTTTTCAGCATCCTGCCGGCTCGCCCCGTCTGCTCCTTCCGCTTCTCCTTAGCGAGCCGATCATTTTACAACTCTGCTGGAGAGCGTCAAGACTTTTTTAGGATTGAGGTGCAACCCGCACCTTGGCGACCCTGCGCTTTCCCACCTGGTAGATATGCACCGCATCAACCGGACACATCAGATGCGGATCCTCTACGCGGTCACCATCGATCCTGACCCCGCCCTGCCCGATCAGACGCAGCGCCTCGGATGTGCTCTTGACCAAACCGGCATCCTTCAGGAGTCTGGTGATGGACAAGCCGCCGGAATCATCCGCGACGACCGCGCTCTCGAGCAGGTCCTCCGGGATGACACCCTGCTGGAAGCGGGCGATAAAGCGCTCCTGGGCGACGCGCGCCGCCACGGCGGAGTGGAAACGGGTGACCATCTCGGCCGCGAGTTCAAACTTGATGTCACGCGGATTGGCGCCTTCCCGGACCGACGCCTGCCACGCCTCGATCACTGACATTTCGCGCCCGCTCAGCAACTCGAAGTAGCGCCACATCAGTTGATCCGACAGGGACATGATCTTGCCGAACATATCGTCCGGCGGCTCGGTGATCCCGATGTAGTTCCCGAGCGACTTCGACATCTTCTGGACGCCGTCCAGACCTTCCAGCAGCGGGAGGGTGATCACCACCTGAGGCTCCTGCCCGTAAGATTCCTGGAGTTGTCGCCCCACCAGCAGGTTGAATTTCTGATCAGTCCCACCGAGTTCGATATCAGCCCGCAGGGCGACCGAGTCGTACCCCTGGATCAGGGGATACAGAAACTCGTGGACGGCGATCGGTTGGCCGCCGCGGTAGCGCTTGGCGAAGTCGTCGCGTTCGAGCATCCGCGCGACCGTGTGCCGGGCCGCGATCTGGATCAGGCCTGCCGCGCCCAAGACATCCATCCATTGGGAGTTGAACACGACCTCGGTCCGCGCCGGGTCAAGGATGCGGAAGACCTGATCCTGGTAGGTGGCCGCGTTCGCCGCAATCTCTTCGCGGGAGAGCGGCTTACGGGTCGCGCTCTTCCCCGTTGGATCACCGATCATACCGGTGAAGTCGCCGATCAGAAAAAGCACGTGGTGGCCGAGTTCCTGGAACTGGCGCAATTTGTTGATCAGTACCGTGTGGCCCAGATGCAGATCGGGCGCGGTCGGGTCGAAGCCCGCTTTGACGCGGAGCGGGCGACCCTCTTCGAGTTTCTTTCGTAGGGCTGCTGGGAGCAGGATTTCCTCAGTTCCGCGCTGAATCAGCGCGAGCGATGCTTCGACTCTTTCCACCGGTCTGACCAGCCTTGCAAGTAACGTAAACGCGGCAGGCTACGACGCCGACCCACATTCACGCAAGTCCAAGGCGTGGCTGCCAGCCCTGAAGCATAACCCTACCGCCAGCTGACATCGGGCATCGTTGCCGCCGGTGGGCGCTGGCGTTGGCCGTTGCGGGATTGGGTTTGCCGTAACCAGGGGCAACGGGACGCCCTGGCGGATGCTGTGAGGATGGTCGAACCCGTCCTCGCGCCGGTGTCACGGTCGCCAGGCCAACGGTTCCCGGCACCGGTGGTCGCCGGTGGGGCCGGGTCCGCCGTCCTACCCGGCGGCGATTATTCGAGCTGAAGCGGCAACGGCTGAGCGAGCAGGCGGCGCATCCGCGCGGGGTCGAGCCAGGGGGCGGCGCAGGACGTCCGGATGAAGGCGATGGCACCGCGCACGCCCAGTTGTCGATAGAGGTCACGCAGGTGGCGGGCGAAGCGCGCCAGGGTGTTGAACAGATGCGCCAGGCGCATCCCAGGCGCATCAGGGCGTGATAGCCCTTCATGCACCTGGAGGTGATGGCGACCCTGGTTTGAGAAGGCATAGTCGATGCCGTTGACCCAGGACAAGCGCTGGTGGTATCGCCCTTGGCGTATTCAAGGAATTCGCTCAGCAGCGGGATCACCAGGCCGTTGTGAAAGGCCAGACTGGCCTCCAGGACCTAGACGAACTACTGGGGGCGGCGCGCGTCCGCGGCACCGACCTGACGTCCCAGGAGATTTTCCTCCCAGAGGACATCACGGGTGAATTTCTGGGAGCCGTCGATGGCGATGGGAGAGGCGTGGTTGATCAGATAGCGGCGGAAGGTCTTGGCGCGGATTAGGCGCCGCACCAGATCGACGTGGGCCTGTTCGAGGTGCGCCACATCGATGTCGCGCAGCAGCCGAAACAGCGTGTCGGCGTGCGGCAGGGTCTCCAGTTCGGGAAACAGCAGCCGCAGGTTGGCCTCGAACTGTGGGCGGGTGAGCTCACGGTTGACCGCGCGCCGGGAGGCAAACTGAAAGACGAACATCAGCAGTCCGTAGAGCAGCAGCACGGTCAGCCGATGCCGGCACTTCTTGGGCTGGCGGGGATCGGGAATCTGTCCCAGACGGGCGAGCAACGCGGGCAGCTCCCGGCGCAGGACGCGCACCTGCCCGCTGACCGCCGCCTCGCGGGCCTGTTGTTCCTCGGCGATGGTGGCATCGGCCGAGCAGCCGTTGGGCAAGGGCGCGGGTCTCCGGGGGACCAATTCGTCCTGGCGCTGCTGGGTGCGTAGCGCCTGTTCCTGCTGTCGCTTGTGAGACCGTTGCTCCTTGATGGTCACACGTGACGGGCGGCGGCAGGGTTTGCTCATGGCCTCGCCCCCCCGGCGGTGGCGCACAGTTGCGCACGCCAATCCGCACACAGGGGCTTGACCCACACCTGGCGCGGGGCGCTGTGATAGGTCCGGCCCGGTCGCGCCAGCCCGCTGCCGCTGGTTTCCCCCAGCAGGTCCCAGCCGGCGGCGCGGTAGCAGGTGCCGGCTTGAGTCGCGCGGATCGACGAAGGTTTCCAGCAACAGCGGCGCAAACCCCCAGTGGTCGAGCCAGTCGGCACGGACCCGCCGCGCCAGTTGTCCCAGCACATGGCTGGCCAGGTGCGGCACCTGGACATGGGGAAAGATCAGGAAGCGGCTGTTGTTGAGGACCCGCACCCGGTGTTCCCGACGCGCCTGGGCGTCCCAACCGATCCACTGATCACGCACCGCCAGCGCGCGCGCCGCGCCCGCCAGCAGCAGGCAGCCCAGGCGCTGCTCGCCCGCGGTGATGAAGTAACGTAGCCGGTAGCCGAAGGCGCCCTGGTAGCCCAGCGGATGCCAGCGGGCGACCGCCGCATTCCACTGCGCCACCGCCGCGGCGTCGGCGCGCACCGGTTCCAGGCGCACCGGGCCGAGCGCGGCCAAGGGACCCTGAAGCGGTGTCGGCGCGTCCAGCACCGGCACCGGGGGCGCCGCGCGACCTGCAACGGGGGCAGCGTGACCAACCCGGCGGTCTCCAGGCGCTCCAGAAACTCCCGGCAGGCGTGCGCCTTCGCCGTCCCCATCACGGTGTACCACTGCACATGCGCGCACAGCGTCGCCGCCAATTCCCGCCGCCCCAACCCCGGCAGCCACGCCACCGTCCGGCGGATGTCGGCAATCTCCGCGGCGCTGAACACGCGACCGCAGTGGACCCAGGCTCCTGGACTCAGCACACCCATCAGCAGCCCCGGCGACAGCGCAGACCGACTACCCTGCCATTAATCCTGCCGGAAGCCCGCCGCGGTGTCTACCCCCTTGTGCGAACATTAACTTTCGTTAACCACCGCCAGCCCGCGCCGTGACTGAGGTCGCGCGGTTATGCTCCAGGGCTGGGCCGCATCACATCCCGACGACCCGGCCGGTCATCCTGGCCTTGGGGCCTTGATCAAGATTCCGGCCGCTTGGGTTCGCCGGATGCGTAGTCAGGCCATCCTGGCCTGACACCGTCAGGGCTAGAAACCCTGACTACGCATGCCGTTGGCCGGGATTACGATCAAGGTCCCCGCCGGCCTTGCTCATGGTTCCGGCCAGTCGAGGCGCAGGCCGACTGGAGTCCAAGGCTTCGGCGTTGGATCGGCAGGCCAAGGCTGAAGCCTTGGACTCCAAGTGCGCATCGCTGGCCGGAGCGACGACCAAGACCGACGCAGGCAACCCGAGCCTGCGGTTGCGCGATTCGTCGCCGGGCAGAGGTTGGGCGATTCGTTCGTGAGCGATGGGACCTGCGCCGCGATCCGATTCGGCATCGCGCGGATCGACGACCCGCAAAGCTGCGCCGCGCCGGACCACTGGCTGGACTGGCTGGCCCAGCGGTTGCCGCCGCTGTTCGACCGGCGGGCGCTGCCCTGGTCAAGACCCCAGCCGACCCGGCGGCACAGTCCCGCGGTTGCCGGCCCGATGGCAGCCGGGCGACGATCAGTCCGGCTCGGGGTCGGCACCCGCGGGGAACAACTCGTCCAGGACCGCCGGCAGGTCCCGCTCGGCGGCGGCGAGGCTGGCATCGCGGGTGGGCTCGGTCTCGGGCCAGTCTGAAGGCGCGGCTTCGCCGGCGGCCGGCGGCGACCAGGGCTGACCGTGGCCGCCGTCCGGGCGTTCGTAGTGGTGCGGGGTGTGGAGTTCCGCGCGCAGGTGCTGCTCGTCGGCCGCGCAGAGACCCGCGGGGAAGATCCAGGCGAGGATGGCGTCGTCGTTCGCGAGCCAGTCCCGCACCGGGAGTCGACCTGCGGGGTGCCGCATCAGCAGGTCCGCCGCGCGGTAGAACGGTGCCAGGGGGAGGGTCGCGAAATCGAACTCCAGCAATTCCCCCAACGCCCTGCGCTCACCCAGCCAGCGGTGGGTCGCCCGTTCCGCACCCGGGGCGGCCATGCGCCCAATGATGGCGCCGACGATCAGCGCCCGTTGTGGACCGCTCTGCCCCAGGTGTTGGAGCAGCGCGACAAACTTCACCTCCGCCATCGCCTACAGCACCACCGACTCCACCCCGCCACTGCGCGGGCGGCTCAGCTCCAGCGAGTCGACATCGACCGCCTGGACATCGCCGCCCGCGGGGCCGCCGGTCGGCGGGGCCTCGCCCTGGCGCACCAACAACCGGGCGAAGAGCCGCTACGCCTCCCGTTCGACGGACCCGGCGCCGGTCAGCAAGGCCCCCTGGCCGCTGCGCAACTCATCCAGCCGTGCGCAGAGTGCCGGCCATTCCTCCTCGGGCAGCGTGAACCGGCGGCCCAGGTTCAGCAGGGTGACCTGACGCACCCGACCGCCCACGCGGTGGGTGGTGTAGCGCTCCCCGGTGGCGCTGTTCGTGGTATGGGTGCGGCGGATGTACATCCCGGCACTCTACGACACCCGGCACCGGCCTTACTCTGCCTCTATTGAATAACCAGGCACTACATTGTGTTTTTCGGCAGGCCTATACATAAGGATCACATGGCTAAATACCATCTGGGGTAGTTATCAATGGGGTCATGTTAAAGATGGGTTAACTTGGCAAAGTGCGCTCCTCCACTCAGCACACGATAGAAACGTGGTCTGTCCCTGAAGGTATCTCTGAAGGTATCTGGTCTGTCCCTGAGGTATCGTATCCGTCCGATAGAAACGTGGTCTGTCCCTGAGGTATCGTATCCGTCCCTGAGGTATCCCTGTTTTTCCCGTGTCCCTGTTTTCCCCTCCTTATTCGATGTGAACAATGTCAATATCGCCCCACTTGGCCCGCAGGTATTCGGCCACGAGGCGGCGGTGACAGTGGTGAGGCTTGTGCTCGCTGCACAGCAGGCAGCCCTCGTGCAGGATCTCCCGCGGGATGCGCTCTTCGATACGGCGCTGTTCCATGAGGGCAAGGAATTTGCGCTCATAGGTCTCCCAATCGCCGCCGTCCTTCTTGTACGAGTCGAGAATGTCCTTGGTGGGCGCCAGCTCCGGCCGCTCCACGTAGCCCATGCCGCAAACGGCCTGGGCGAAGAACCTTAGGTCCTCGCGTTTGGCGAAGCCGGCGAGCTGGGACAGGTTGTTGAGGCGCACATCGACGATGCGCTTGACCTCCGCGGCGCGGAGCTTAGTAAAGAATTGCTCGGCGGTTTTCTTGGTGAAACCGATGGTGTAAAGCTTCACGATGCGGCCCTCAGGGTGGACTGCACTGGCTGGTCCTCGGTGCGGGCCTCCGCATAAGCGATCCGCTCCCCCTGGCGCTCGTAGGCTTCCTCGTCAAGCTCGGCGGCAGACCGAAAGAGGTCCAGCTCGGGGATGCCGAGCTGGCGCTTGAGCCGCAGGACTGCCTGCGGATGGGTTTCGACATCCCCATCCGCCAGGATGTGGTGTACCTCAACACCCTGCTCGGCCAGGTGCCGACTGACCAGGATGGTGCGGTGGCACTGCAATGGGTCCTTCTCCGCGCACAGCAGCGCGATGCGCTTGGTCGCGGCGCCCGTGCGGACGCGCTCCAGCCCTTCGCGGAACTGGGGCGTCCGGGCGAGGCGCCCGTATTGTACCTTGCCGTTCTCGTAGCAGGCGGGGTCCTCGGAGCGCGCGCCCAGCTCGCGGCCCAGGAATACATAGGCGATCGCGCTCTTCTTCAACTCCGTTTTCAATGGCTCGCGATTGAACTGTGGGTGGAATCGACTGTAAGGCCGGGAGCGGACGTCCGCGATGGCATCGATGCCGTGGCGCTTGAGCAACGCGATGAAGGCGGCGAGGCTATGGTTGGAGTGGCCTAGAGTGTAGACAGTGCGGATCATATCAGGGCGCCCTCTCGGGTGTAACGATGGCGGCCACCAGTTTGTAGGCGAAGCCATCCCAGACCTTGGCGAGACTCACGCAGACGAAGGCCTGATCGACGGCGTAACGGCCGTCTACCTGGGCCAGGTAAGCATGCTCGATGAAGGGGTCGGTGACAGCAAAGGCGTAGCGCCTTCCCCGGTGTTTGAAGTAGGCACGGACTCGGCGTTTGAAGTTTCCAAAAGCCGCTCCCTCAGCGGAGACCTCTAGGTTCAACGCAAGGGGCCCCAGGAAAAGTAGGGAGCCGGAAACGACGGCAGCGCGATCAGCGGGCACTCGATCATTTATCCCGTTGTAGCTGGAGTGGCCGTCGATCCACAAGGTATCGACTGCGTCCACCGCCGAGTAGAGGTGACGCCAGGAAACGCTGCCCTGTCGCGTCCAATAGTATCCGTCGTCAATGCGGTGATTCTCGATCTGGAAGCCATCCGGGATGGGCTGGGCCAACGGGATGGTGACAATTTGCAGCAGGTTGGCGTAATCACCTGACTGATAGCGGCGGTCATCCTCCGAAATCTCTTCGTCTCGTCTTGCACTGACGGGCCTGATCCAGCCGCCAAATACCCCGTCCGCGTACTCTTTGCCGGCAATACAACGGCCCGATACTTTGCGCGAGTTTGCCAGACATACGATGGTCTTGGTGTAGGCGTACATGCTTCGATCCTCTTGGATTCTGCTCGTGTGCTCTGCCGACATTCCGCGCAGGCAGTAGGCTGCGGCCGTCACCATCGACGAGTCCATGACCCTATGACCGAGATCCGCCATCACGGTGAGCCGCACCTCGCCGAGCAGCACGCCTTGGCGCCAGTGTCGGTAAGCCGGAAGCTGGTGACGAACCGGGGGTGCGGGAGGTGATGCTACCCAACATGCCGACCGGGTGCAGCCACTTTACTCCACACTTTACGCCGGCGGCGAGCAGGTCGCCCTTGGCGTGCGAGGTAGGTAGCGGCGGGGCCAACGCGTCCGATTATGCTCAAGACTGGCGGCCAGGTCCGCCGCTCCAAGCAAGCGGCGTCACATCGCAAACACCGGGCTTACATCAACATTGGGCGCGCCCGCACGAACAGCTTTTCAAACACCCGGTGCGGGTACAGGCTGGCGCATCATGCCATCCGACCAGGCGGCACATTCCCGCGGCTGCCGGCCCGATGGCACCGACGCGCGGGGACGGTCAGTCAAGCTCGGGGTCGGCATCCTCTGGTTCGTGGTCGGCATCCGCGGGGAAGAGCGCGTCCAGGACCGCCAGCAGGTCCCGCTCGGCGGCGGCGAGGCTGACATCGCGGGTGGGCTTGGTCTCGGGCCAGTCTGCAAGCGCGACTTCGATGGCGGCCAGCGGCGACCAGGGCTGGCCGTGACCGCCGTCCGGGCGTTCGTAGTGGTGCAGGGTGTGGAGTTCCGCGCGCAGGTACGCCTCGTCCGCCGCGGAGAGTCCGTCGGGGAAGGTCCAGGCGAGGATGGCGTCGTCGTTCGCGAGCCAGTCGCGCAGTTGGATCAGGCCCGACCGGGGCAGGGTGTCGCGCAGATGGCCGTCCGGCTCGAAAAGGGCGAATTCGCGGGGCAGGGGCTCGCCTGGGCGTAGGCTGCGGCGGCGCATTAGGTCGGGATGCTCGGCCTGCTCGGCGAACCAGTCGAGGGCCGCCGAGCAAGGCCCGAACCGCGCCGACGCGTTCGCCACGTGACCCTGGACCTCATCTCGTTATCCGCGGATTCTCTTTTCGGCGCGCGGCAAACCGGCCCTCGTGCGAGGTGACAGCGACCGCGACAGCAAGCGCTGCAGCAGCGACCACCACGCTGACCGAGACAGCGACCCTGACAGCGACAGGAACCGCGAGCGCGAACGAGATTGCGACCGTGACAGCCGTCGCAACAGTGACCGCGCGCATGCGGCAAGTGCTTGTCCTTCAAACAAGGACTCGGCGATCAGCATGGATTGATACAGGGTCAGTGCGATCACCGGCGAGACCGGAAGCGCAGGAGCAAGGGAATCGGGATACAGGAAGAAAATCGCTGCAGGTTGGGACTTTAGTCCTCTAACAAAGGGAACCAAGAACTCCGCCTGAAGCAGCCAGAGGTCGAGCGGAATCCGAGGCGCGAGGGACTCCCATAGCGGGCCCCGGGGCATCGCCAGTGCGTCCAGCTCCGATGCCGGGGGACAGGACGGCCAGCCGGGACGAGCCACCCGGGTCGGATCAGCCGCGATACAGCCGTCCGCGCACTTGGATTAGCGAATCCGCCAGCGAGCGCTCCAGGCCGAGGTCGGTGATCGGCAGCCAGTCCGGGCGCTGCGGATCCTTGGGGACCCAGCCGCTGTCGTCCAGGCCGAGGTCGGTAATCGGCAGCCTGTCCGGGCGCTGCGGATCCTTGGGGACCCAGCCGCTGTCGTCGGCCAGGCGCAGCAGTGCATAGACCCGAGCCAAGTCGCCCTCGATTAGCGGCTTGAAGTGGAGTGACTTTCCAAGGGCCTGCCAGCGTTCCTTCGCCGATCGGAGCAGTTTCCCGTCGTCCTCCCCGGCGAGCCCGAGCCGCTCCCCAGGCGGCGCCTGACGCAGCCGATCCGCGAGCAGGTCGAGTGGACTGTCGCACTCGAAGATCTGGCGCAGCAGGTCGAGCCCAGGACCGGCCCAGGCGGGTACACGGGGGAAGCGTTCGGCCAGGCGAGCGTCCGGTTGTACCAGGGCGGCAGCCACCGCCAGGGGCAGCCAGCGCACCAGATCGTCCTCGGAGTAGTCCAGCTCCCGGCCGGTGAGTGCCTCCACAAGCAGCCGCGCCTGGGGCTCCTTGGCCGGATCCAGCTCTGCGAGGATCTCTAGGTGGGCGTCGGGGTCGGTCTGGGCGCCCTCCGCCGAATGGATGCATAGGAGCAGCAGACCCACCTCCTCCCAGCCGGGGCGGTCCAGGTGGGGGTACAGCAGGGTCTCAAGCTCCTCCAAGAAGCGTCGGCTGCCCCGGGCCTTGGCCCGGCCGTGGATGTACTCGGCGCAGAGGAATTCCTGAAAGCTCAGGTGTGCGAACTGGTAACGGCCCTCGGCGGGGTCCACCAGAAGCCCGGCGGGGTGCAGATAATAGTCCAGGAGCTGGGGGGCGTCCCCTGGGGCCAGGTCGGAGAATGGGCGCTTGTCCTCGGTCTCGCCCACGAGCAGGGTACGCAATTCGCCTTCCAACTCGGCCCGGGTCCAGATCACCTGGCGACGCTCGCCCTGTTCTGTCTTAGCGCCCTCCGGCTCCCGGTGCTGGCTGCGCCAGGCCAGGAAGCCCAGCGCCCGGCGGACCTCCCGCTGGTCCCAGTGCGGCATCGGCTGGTCGTCCAGCATGTGCTGGAGTCGCTTGGCCTGCATCTGGCGGTTGAGATAGAGATCGACGATGCGCTCGTAGAGGTCCGCGCGGCCGTGCGGCATGCTCCGCTCGTTGACATGCACCAGGGCCATCAGGGTGAGGAAGATGGGTCGGCGGGCGAGGTTCAGCAGGTGCGGGCGGCGCGGGTCTTGGAGCGCGAACTCGAACTCCTGGAGTAGCCGGCGGACCTCGACCTGCCATTCCTGGCGCAGGCGCAGGAAACGGGTGATGAAGTCGCGGATCTGAGGGAAAGCGAACGGTTGAAGGTGGTAGACAGCGAGTGGCTCGTAAGCGAGAATGATAGAAATTCCTAGATAGTCAATATTATATAAGACGGGTTGCCGTTTTTGGTGCTTCAAACCGGCAAAACCTCCCGGTCGTCCCGTCACCAAGGCGCATCGGACCCGCGGCACGTGGCCCGCAGCGATGTCCAGTATCCGCTGTCGGGTCCGGGTCCCGCCGACCTCATCGAGCCCATCGAAGAGCACTAGCAGCGGCATGGCGTCGCCCTGACCATGGACTGTCGACGCATAGCTCGCCCTGAGCCGAGGCAGGTCGAGCGCGAATCCGGTAGCGGCGGCCTCATCCGCCGCATGCGACCACCACAGGTCTAACAAATCGTCCAGCCCCCGCACGTCGTCCAGCCGGTCCTGATAATCCCGCAAGATCAGCGGCACGGGCAGGATGCCCCGCTCACCCGCCAGCTTGTCGCGAACCGGGCTCGGGCCTTCCCGTGTCAACTCCCCGATGAGCGCCTGCACCAAGGTGGTCTTCCCGCTCCCCGGACGGCCCGAGATGGCGACGAAGCGGCTGTCGGCGATCAGCTCCAGTGCGTCCTGACCAGGCAATTGCTCCTTCTGGGCCTGTTCCGGTCCGCCCAAGGACTCGTCCGCCCTGTCCTCGGTGTCCACGCGCAGCGGGACATAGATGCGCCGCAGGCTCACCCGATCCTCGCCCCTTTGGGTGAGCATCAGGTCCAGGGTGCCGAAACGCTCGGCGAGCCAGCGGATGTAGACTCCGCGGGCCCCGGCGCGGGCGTTCTTTTCGGCAATTCGAGCGAGTTGTCTCATGTGGCAAGGTCATCCGCGGTCGAATCGGGGATGGGCGGCGGGGCTTCGTCAGGTACAGCTAAATATATGTGCCGAAGGTTCAGAGAATGATCGCCGTCGAAAAGGGCAAGGAAGAGTTGCCGGAAAGTCGTGTCGGAACGGTTGCGATCACGCCGTTCTAGGGCTGCGGTGACCGCCTCATCCAAGGTTTGACGGCCGTGGCGCAGGGGGGCGGTCGGATCGTCGCTTCTCTTTCCACCTTCGAGTACGTGGCAGAATGCGCGAAAAAAGATCTCTCCCAATAGCCCCCGTTCGTCTGGGCGGCGCTTGGGCTCGGTGCCGACGTGTTCGCCCGTTAGCTCGCTTCGTAGGATTTCGATGGCGTCCGGTTGACGCTCAACGAGCCGCCACACCGGGCGATGGAACTGCTTCAAGTACTGAATGAGGACGAAACGCGTGGCTTCCGCATAGTAGTTCTCGGATGTGGCGATCCAATCGGAGCAGTCGTGCATTGCCCAAGCGGCGCAGAGGCTGTTGACGAAGTTCTTGATCTTGCGCGGGTTGGGCTCCAGCAGCCGCTCGATGTCCTCGGCCAGGAGTTCACGGGCATCGTCGGTCTCGGCCTGGACTTGCGGATCGCCGCTCAGACCCCGGGGGATGCCATGCAGTCGCATCTGCCCGGCCACCGCGTCCCGGACCTGCGGCTGCGCCGGCAGCGGGACCGAGACGGTGGCCTGGAAGAGCTTTTCCAGGTACTCCCGGTTGCTCTCCTCCGAGGGGCTGCGGTGCGTACGCAGAACGTCCAGCACGGCGCTGTCGTCCAGCCCCAGGACGAAGACGCAGCGGCGGGTGCCGAGATAGAGTTTGACGATCTCCAGTAGGCGCACCGCGACGTTGCCGTCGCAGCGGTCCAGGTCGTCGACGAAGATGACCAGCCGTGCACCGTCGTTCAGGTCGGCGCCGCCGGCGCGGGCCTTGAGCAGTTCGGTGACCGCGTCCTCGAACAGCAGATGGAAGCGCTGACCGTCGCTGGCGGCGGTGAGCCCGTCGTCGTCCGCCCCGGCGCGCCAGGCCTTGCGCATCTCCCCCAGGGTACCGGACACCACTTGCCCAGGCTGGCCGAGCTTGAGGCTGAGCGCCACGTCCACCATCCGCTCCAACAAAGTGCCGACGGCGAGGCCGACGCGACGGTTGAAGTCCGAGAGCGTTTGCTGGAGCTTGAGCCAGGCGGTGAACTGGGCGCGGATCTCGCCGATGAGGGGCACCAGCGGGTTGGACTCGTTCTGGTGCTGCCAGGGGGAGTACCAGACGCACAGCGAGCCCGCGGCCGCGTCCCGGATCTGGGTGTCCCAGCCCAGCGCTCGGCGGCGGTCAGGATTGCTGTGCACCCAGGTCGCCCAGCCTTCGGAGCCGACCTCCAGCCCGGAGTCCTTGGCGAGCATCAGCGGCTGCTCGATGGGCCGGCCGCCCAGGGTGACGAAGGCCCGGCGCATCACGCTGGTCTTGCCGGAGCCCCATTTGCCGGTAACGCCGACGGTGAAGGGCGGTTCCACCTCCAAGACCATGCGCGCCACCTGGTCCCCGGCGCGCCCGAGTCCGAGGCCGTCGTCCAGGGTCCAGGTGTCGTTGCGGTAGTGCTTCATTACGGGCGTCGGCTCGTTGCGTGGGGTCCGGGGCGATGTCCGTCGAATCCTATACCAACGCGCGCGTCTTTTCGCCCACCCGCGTTCCGCGTCGCGCGACAATCGCATCGAAGTGGCAGCGAACCGGGCAGCGGAGTAAAGTCTACCTGGTGCCGACTTAGGGGATTGCCCGAATCCATAAACCGCGCTCCCCGCGACTTTGCGAGCTTGAACGGTCAAACCAAGCATCGCGGTGACCGGATGGGCATCGCTCTCGCTCTGCTCATCCTACACGCTACACGCTTTGGACCGCACCCCCTGCACTTCCCTCGCGACACCAGTGGAGAACCGCTGTCCGTTGCCGAATGCGCCGATCTGGTGAGCAGAGACCTGACATGAGCCAATCCCGAACAGTCGGCCGCCGCGGTCAGCGGCCCATCGGTCCGCTGCGACCGCCGACGCCGGAGGAAATCGCCTGGTCGCAACAAATGGGACAGTACCGTACCAAGGTGCCGAAAGATGTGTTTCGGTATCGCTCGCAGGCGGAGGCGAATGCGGATTGGGAGCGCTGGCATGCTGAACTGGTTGCGGCGACTGTTGAAGACGGAACCCAGGACGAAACCGCTGCCGGATCCGGATAACGGAATCTATACCCGGCCGGCGACCTGGGCCGATGTTAAGGCTTCAGCCTTGGCGTGCCGATCCAAGGCTGAAGCCTTGGACTCCAGATGAGCACTGCCGGCCGGAACGATGATCCAGACCGCGTCATCGCCGGTGACATGGTGCGACGGCCGATCATTGCGAAATCGGCGCCTGATTTTACGTCCCATGCGGGATTGGGACTGATCGCGATGGCGATTCAGCCAGCACACCGACCTGGCGAAGGCTGCGACCGCCGCAGCGGCGGCCCGGAGCGATGCCATACCGCATGTCAAGATCCTCACAAGCAATATTGCTCTGCCGTGTTTGGGCAAGAGCGACTTTGAAGCAATCGAGGCGTTCCGGCAGGACCCGTATTTCGCTGAGGCGTTGAATATCGACCAAGTGCCCTCGGCCGTCACGTTGCACCAGCGTCTGGATACCCAGGCGGCGGCGTTTATCGCGCCGATCATTGAGGCATCCATCGCGTTTCTGCAGCGTATCGCGGCACCGATTACGCCCCTGGCGAATGGTCTGGTCTCCCCGGATGCGGATGTTACCCCGTTGAACAACGCCAAGACTAAGAAAAAGGGTGTATCGCGCGCCTACAAGGGTGACGACGGGCTCGCCCCGATGGCCGCCTATCTGGGCCAGGAGGGGTACTGCTTGGAGTGGGAGTTGCGGGCAGGTAGCCAGCACTGCCGGAAGAACACCCCGGCGTTGCTCCAGCGAGTGCCGGCGCGGGCTCGCCGACTGACCGCGCTGCCGTTGCTGCGCCTGGACCGTGGCAATGACGCGCTCGACAACATCGCTACGGTCATGGCGCACAATGAGGCGTACCCGGAAGCCGCCCCGGTGCACTACCTGGTCAAGTGGAACCCGCACCAAAAAAGTCCAACGCAGTGGCTGACTTACGCCGAGGAGCACGGCGACTGGCGCATGCCGCGTCCGGGTAAGCGCGTGGCCCTGTTCGAGGTGCGTGAGACGCGCTTCCTGGATGGGTACGAATATCGCCTGCGCCGCGTCATGCGGGTTATCGCGCGTACCATCGACACGCATGGTCAGCACCTCCTGATTCCCGACATTGAAATCGAAGGCTGGTGGACGCGTCTGGTCGGCTACGGTTGCAAGATCGTCCCCGTCGTCCGTCGCTCGTAAACCCAATTAGCCGGTCCCTGATCCAAGCGACGGCTGCGGGGCGGTCCGCTCGCCGCCGTGCGATGGGCACGGCGGACCCACCCTATTGATTGGAGTATGCGCTCGGCCCCTGACAAGCGTCTCTTCAGCAAAAATTCACACAGCGCCAACCGTCGCGCGACCGCTTGCGCAGTCGTGCGCCACGAATCTTGACTCCAACCCCTCTGGTAGCCGTGCGTCGGAGTGCGGCGCCGTATTAGTTCACGGATTCAGGTTAATCGCCTTTCATTCGGGTCGCTGGGTCGAACATGGCGTGGCAGTGCAAAGAACATCAGCGACATCATTTAATTGTCGTTCATGCTCGCGATTGCATCAAATCCCAGCCAGCGAATCGAATCCATCACCGGCGCGCGATTTGCCAGGTAGCTCACAGTATCGAACGGCGCCTGACCCAGTACCGCACAGGCGAGGATGGCATGATGCGCCACCACCGCAAACACAACGACCGCGGTCTTGAGGTAGTCGAACGGGAGATTGCGTTGACTCATTGGTGCTCGATGCTCCTAAAGCGATTCACCTTAGGCATGAACAGCCCGATGTCTATCAGGTTTCGGCGTTGATCATCCTTCCGGCCGTAGGGTGGACAAGCGATAGCGCAGTCCACCGAATCCCGCGCCGTTGCTTTAGTCGCCCCCTACCCCCCAAGGATCCTGCCGGCGTGCGCAGTCGGGATCTTTATTCCTGGACATCGCCTGATGGGAAAAAAGATCACCCTTTGCTGCTAAACTCCGTCGCGTTACAGACCCGATGGAGACAGGCACCATGCCCAGACGCGCCCGCATCGTCGCCGCCGGTTTCCCCATGCATGTGATTCTTCGCGGCATCGACCGGTCGGCGGTGTTCTTCGACAACGACGATGATCGGTTTTTTCTCGATTGCCTGCGGCTGGCTGCATCCGAGGAAGCGGTGGCAGTCCATGCCTACGTCCTGATGACGAACCACGTTCACTTGCTCCTGACGCCAGACCATGCTCAGGGCGTCCCAGCCCTGATGAAACGCGTGGGACAACGCTATGTGCAGCACATCAACCGCACCTATCGCCGCACTGGCCCCCTGTTTGAAGGCCGTTTCCGATCCTCCTTGATCGAAGCGGACGCCTACCTGTTCGCCTGCCAACGCTACATCGAACTCAACCCGGTCCGAGCACAGATGGTTGGTGCGCCGGGGGACTATCCATGGTCGAGCTATCGCCACAATGCCCTTGGCCAAGCGGACGCGCTCATCACACCTCACCCGCTCCTGCTTGACCTTGCGCCATCCGAGGAGGCCCGCCGCATCGCCTATCGGCAACTGTTCGCCGACGAACTGACCACCGAGACGCTACAGCGGTTGCGCGCGTCCGCCAACGGCGGCTTCGTACTCGGCAGTGGCGCCTTTGAGCGCCAGATTGCCGGCATGGTCGGTCGGCGCACCTGGAAAGGCGCGCCGGGCCGGCCGCCAAAGCCGGAGCCTGACGAAGCACAGCAAGATCTTCCGATCTAGGACACGCTACACGCGTGGTCTGTCCCTTGAATATCCTCTGAGATATCAACTCCGTCGATGGGCAAAGCCCGCGCACGATGGTCCGGACCCGGCAAGGCGTCGATCGGGCGTGCCCATCCGGACCGCGTCGGGGTCTGAGCTGATTTCCGAAGAACTTCGTACCACGCGCGATCGACCGCCGGTCACCCGGGCGACGCGACCGGAGGCCGACGCTTTAGCGGGCGGCAGTGCCGCGTCCGGCTGAAGCCTCGACCTCCGGTTTGTTTTACGGGCGCTGCAAGATCCGCATGCGGCTGTAGAGACGACGAAAGTCGCCCCTACAAGTCGGTAGCCGCGAACGGTCCGCACTGCGGACCCTACGGTAACTGACCTGTAGGGTCCGCTGCGCGGACCAGCGACCGTGCAGATCGCGCGGTGGCCGGGTTTATGACCAAGACCCGCTGCCCTTTGCCCATCCAACAATCGATGATCCCGCCGACTCACATCAGTTTCGGTCACACCCATTACACGGGTCCGCCGACGGCGCCTTCGTGCTCGTCCGTGAAGTCTCTAAGCGCCAGGAAGGAAACGCAAAATCGACCTCCGAGGACGGTGCTTCACTTGGCGAAGTGCGCTCCTCCGCTCAGTACACGGCAGAAACGTGGTCTGTCCCTGTTTTCCCGCTGTTTTCCTCGGCAGAAACGTGGTCTGTCCCTGTTTTCCTGCTGTTTTCCTGCTACGGTGACTGACCTGATCGGGTCGGGGTGACGGGATTGCGCCCGTCACCCCTCCCACACCACCGGACATGCGGTTTTCCGCATCCGGCGGTTGAGCCCAGCGGGCTTAGCCCGCGAGCGTCCACGGTAGAATCAGTC
>Ga0247840_10006340_pt1 | contig 17123 bp, 17 predicted proteins | sample LaCruzMarch2015__FD_192404 | JGI IMG/M metagenome (GOLD analysis project Ga0247840, IMG submission 192404) | Freshwater microbial communities from meromictic Lake La Cruz, Castile-La Mancha, Spain - LaCruzMarch2015_17m | ecosystem: Environmental > Aquatic > Freshwater > Lake | place: Spain... | reverse complement strand
TGTTTTCTGAGATATATATCTAAGCCTTTTTATAGAGATTTGCACGTTTTCCGTGATCCAATCAGCGTAGAGAATGTACCCCTCGGAAATTATAGCCACTTTTTCTAGGGGGTCGGGAATGGGAATTCTCCTCGATAAACGAAAGTGATTTCAGTTCCGGGAGATATCGTCGTCCGTCTTCGGGGAGAACGTCCGGGACAAGATCCTCAAATCTCTTTCTGGTAGGAAACCCTGCCAGACGGAGTGCGCGCATCTGGCGGTTGAGGATTCGGATGTCAAGTTCAGCCTGGAGGGCTGATATGAGGAACGATTCCATCTCTTCCTGATGAGATCCGGACTCTAGAAAATACGTATGCACGCCGGATATGTGGAGTTGCTTACAGAGGTCTTCGAGAGAGGTGGGCATGGCTTACCCTCCAATCAGCTGATCATAGGCGCCTAAATCCGGGTCGGTTACCCTGAAGTCATCACTGATATTAAACGGTTCCAGCATCTGGCCCTGCTGCTGGATAATCAGGCGAAGCGTATCATAGGTGGGAACAATCTCCCGCTCCAGAAGAATATCAATTGCATAGCTGATCGCCGGTTCAGATGAATCGCGGATCAGGTCAAGGATGGGTAAAAACTCTTGGGGCGAACGCTCGTAATAGGTTGAGAATATCATCTGGATCTGGGTATCCAGACGGGTCATAACTTTAGCATTCCGGATCGCGCCAGGTTTTCTATGGAGCGTCTTGACAAAGTGAGCAATATTCAGGGAATACTGTTTCTGTCCCCGTAATCGGGGATGGGATGCAATGACGGATTCACCATCGAGCATCTCGATGTGATCCTCGTAGATCCGTATCGTAATATCACGAGGACGGTACGTGTCCGGTACCGAGTAATAATTTCCATCGCATGCGACCAGGGAATATTTTGAGATTCTTGATCGTCTCAAAAGATAATTGCTGAATTCAAGAACTGGCAGTGGGTGCAGTTCCGACCGTTCACGTTCAAGGCCCTGAACCGGGGGTACTTCCCGACGGTAGACCGGTTCAGCATTGATCTCTGCCAGACAGACTTTGAGCCAGTCATTTGCCTCTTCGAGTGATGAAAACAACGTTCGTTCTCCGAATACTCGTCGTCGTATATATCCAACACTCTCTTCATCAGTTCCCTTTTCATGCGGTGATGCGGGGTTACAGACTGATGGGGTGAACCCGTAATGGATTGCAAACTCTAAAAACCGGGGATTTATCTGCTTTGTCCGGGAGTCATAGACAGCTTTTAGTTGATCGTATCTCATGGTTGCAGGGATAGCATCGATCTCTTTGAAAAACTCCAGATGCCCCTGAATAACTTCCAATTGGGTCTCTCGCATATACAGACGGCCAAACCGGTAGAGAGAATAGGTCAGGACAAAGGCTGCGAGGTAACATTTCGACCAGGCACCATCGATGCAGAGATCGACATCACCCCAGTCGAATTCGGCACATTCGCCTTCTTTAGGCTCTTGTAAAATGTAGACTTCACGAGGTCCCTTTTCCCGTTTCCATTGCGCTACTGCCCTTTTCACGGTTGTATATCCTATCTGGTGTCCGTCACGGATTAAAAGTTCATGAATCCTTTTTGCAGTGAGTCGTTGTTTCCTGGGACGATCCTGATTCGTTTCCAGATGTGCGTAAATTTTCCCCAGAACTTCTTGAGTTACTACCCGTACTGGCTGTTTGATTGCCCGGTTTTTTGGCAATATCTCCGCGCATTTTCCTGCATGAACTTCTCTCACACGAAGAAGGTATCTCCTTACGGTATTCCGGGATATGCCAAGTTCGCGTCCAACACTCCGATACGAGCCAAATTTCTCGTACAATTCTGCTATCTTCTGGATATCTGCCATAGTCTTCACCTCATGTCCCATCCCAGTCTCATGAGAGATTGTCCGGGACTTGTCTTTAGGGTGGATCAAAAACGAATGGGCGTTTCCTTGTCTAGTGGATCAAAAACGAGTGGGCGAAAACAGACCTCATTTTTTCCAGTTTTGAGAGAAAAAAAACTCGATATTGACGGACAAAAAAGGCAAGACTGATGATAATGCATTCCGATCACAGGCAAATTATGGAAAAACCTACAATTCCGTATAGAGAACAGGTAATACCGTATTCACGGTTACCGGGAGTTATCACACCATGATCCTCTGCTTCATCGCCGACGGACGCAGCATGCATACCCAGCGCTGGGTTCAATATTTCACTCAACAGGGACATGAAGTCCGACTCATCACCTACGATCCGATGACCCGTGTAATTAACGGAGTGACTGAGCATGTCCTTGTATCGAGATGGAACAATCTCTACCTCTCGTTCATCCCTCGCCATCTCGCGATAAAACGGCTTGTGAAAAAAATCAAACCCGATCTCATTCACGCCCATTTCATCGCGAAGTACGGTTTCCACCTACCGGACCTCAAATTCAGCCCGTCAGTTGTCTCTGCATGGGGAGATGATGTGCTGATCCTTCCCCAAAAAAGCCGGCTGATCCGGTATTATACAAAAAAAGTCCTCGCTTCGGTTGATCTGATTTTTGCTGTTTCACAGGATATCCGCAACCACCTCATGAAGGATCTCGAGATCTCAGCCGACAAAATTCATTATCTATTCCATCCAGATAGGCATTTTCACACCGCTATTGACACTGCCGAATGGATCAGTTTCCCAGATCGTTCAACGAACTTAGATCACTACCATCCGAAATATCTGTGTTATCAATCAATGAAATCTACTCAATGTTACCGATTCATAGCTCCTATATCAACAACCCATAAATCCTATCAAGGTAATATACATCCAATGAATAATGAACAGGATCCCAGAGAAAATATTGGTAAACCCTATGAGAGGGGTATGTTGCCATATGGGGGCGGAGTTGGAGCAAACGGGAACATTTCCTTTGTAGTCTCCAGAGAAGAATACCTTGACAAAATGGAGCGGCTAAAAAGCCTGCTATGAATCGCTCTATCTTTCTTGATACGTGCGTATTCTTTGAATGCTTGGATGATACACGGAAACAGAGTATTCTAAACCACATATCGAACTGTAATTATTCAATCCAGACATCGATAACGGTATTAGGGGAATTCTTTGATAAGGTTCGATCGAAACCAGATCAAAGCGATAAGTTGCTTTCTGTTTTTGCTCTTTTGAGACAATGGGATGTTACTGCCCTTTATCCTGATGATCCTGTTCGGATTCTCTGTTTTGAACTGGGTGATGATGAGATCGATACCCGGATGATACGGGAAAAAACAGACCGAGTGCATCTTGCATACGCTATGTCATATGGTTGCACGTATTTTATTACATCAGATAGTTACCTTATCAAGTATCGTGTTCCAAAACTGATTGAAGATAAAGGTTTTTCCAAACCAATTACCCTGACACTCGAAGATTTCAAAAAACTATTGCATTGAATCCCATAAAGGTTCAGGAGAAAAATCAACCAGATCAGAGTCACTTGATCAATCCTCTATTACCATATCGTAGTAATTTTTTGTTAGACTCCATTTTTTCTCGTTTTGTGAGAGAGAAAAAAACCCGATAATGACGGACAAAAAAGGCAAAACTGATGATAATGCGTTCCCATCACTGGCAAATTGTGGAAAAACCCAAAATTCCGTATAGAGAACTGATACTACCGTATTCACTTTTACGGCTACCAGGAGTTGCCATACCATGATCCTCTGCTTCATCGCCGACGGACGCAGCATGCATACCCAGCGCTGGGTTCAATATTTTGCACAGCAGGGACATGAAGTCCACCTCATCACCTATGATCCGACGGATCATCCCATTGATGGAGTTATTGAGCATGTAATACCGTCGTGGGTGCAGAACATGTACGTATCATTCTGGCCGAAGCAAGTGGCGATTAACAGAATTATCAGGAGGATTAAGCCGGATCTCGTTCATGCCCACTTTATCGCAAAATACGGATTCCATCTTCCATTTTCAGGTAATTATCCAAAAATTGTTACCGCATGGGGTGACGACGTCCTGATTCTCCCACGGTCAAGCAGGATTCTTAATTTCTTTACCCGGTATGTCCTTAGATCAGTTGATCTTATTTATGCAGTGTCACACGATATACGGAACCATATAATCAATGATTTTGAGATTCCGGAAGGAAAAGTACACTATCTTCCGTTCGGTGTAGATACAGATTTATTTTATCCAAAAACCCATATGCACAATGATAATCAGGATATTATTGTCGTCTTCTCAAATCGGCGTTTTTTCCCGGTGTATGATATTTCTACATTAATTAATGGATTTGCACAAGCATACGCATCGGACAGGCGACTTCGTCTTATCCTGAAGATGGATGGACCGGATGAGAGAAAATACCGGGAACAAGTAAATTCTTTAGGGATTTCAGACATTGTTTTATTTAAAAAGAAAACATCTTACTCCAACATTGCCTATGCCGATATTCCGGATGATTATCGCAATGCAGATATTTATATTACCACCTCACTTTCTGATGGAACACCAGTCTCTCTTCTGGAGGCAATGGCTAGTGGTCTTCCCTGCATCGCCACGAGTGTTGGCGGAATTCCGGAATGGATTGAAGATACAAAAACGGGTTTACTGATTACCCCGGGATCTCCGGAGGAAACCGCACAGGCAATACTTAAACTTGCATCAGATCCCGTTCTCTGTTCACGCATGGGATCCGCGGCACGCGAGGTGGTCCTCAAGAACGGGCAGTGGAATACACTCATGGCACAAGCAGAGAAAGATTATCAGGAACTCATCAAAACATATAGACAAGGTTAACCATGAGATGGCAGGACAAACGGGTGCTTGTTACCGGCGCCGGGGGATTTATCGGCAGCCACCTTGTTGACGAGCTGGTAAAAAAAGGTGCGGATGTCACGGCATTCGTGCATTATAATGCCCGCAACGACTGGGGCATGCTGGAAGGGCGATACTCTGACAAGATCCCCAACCTCACGGTTATTTCCGGTGATGTTACCGATGCACTCTTCGTAAAAAAAGCCGTTATCGACAAAGACTACGTCTTCCATCTTGCTGCACTCATCGGGATCCCGTATTCCTATGTGGCACCGGAATCCTATGTGAATACCAATATCAAAGGCACCCTCAACGTGATGCAGGCGTGCCTGGAGCAGGAAGTTACCCGCGTTGTGCATACGTCCACGAGCGAGGTATACGGGACTGCACAATATACGCCGATCGATGAGAAGCACCCCCTGCAGGGACAGTCCCCCTACTCGGCGAGCAAGATCGGGGCTGACAAGATCGTCGAATCGTTCTATTGTTCGTTCGGACTCCCGGTCACCACCATCCGCCCGTTCAACACGTTCGGTCCCCGGCAGTCCACCCGGGCTGTCATCCCAACCATCATCACCCAGGCACTGACGGCAAAAATGGTAAAACTGGGCTCACTCACACCCGTACGGGATCTCACGTACGTTGCCGACACGGTCAATGGATTTATCAAGCTTGCCGAGAGCAGGAAAACTGTCGGAAAGACCGTCAATACCGGTTCAGGACGGGGCGTGACCATTGGTGAACTTGCCGATATCATCCTCCGGCAGGTAAACCCGAAGGCGCGCATTGTCTGCGAACAGGAGCGGGTCCGACCGGAGAAGAGCGAAGTCATGGAACTCCTCTGTGACAACCGCTGTGCCGCTAAACTGGCTGGTTGGAAACCTGCCTGTTCCCTTGAGCAGGGCATCTCCCTCACTATCGACTGGATGAAAGAGAATATTGCCTCGTATAAAGCCGGGCGGTATACGGTATAGGTGCAATCATGCAGGCGATTATTCTGGCAGGGGGAAAAGGGCGGAGGCTGATGCCGTATACCACGGTACTGCCCAAACCGCTGATGCCTATCGGTGATTATTCCATTCTTGAAGTAATCCTGCGGCAGCTGAAACATGCCGGGTTCTTAAAGATTACAATCAGCACCGGTTATCTACACGAGCTGATCCATGCGTATCTCAGCAGCAACAAGACGCTCGGGCTCGAGATATCGTATTCACATGAAGAAACGCCGCTTGGCACCATCGGCCCTCTGAGGCTCATCGAAAATCTGGATGATACATTCCTTGTCATGAACGGGGATATCCTCACCGATATCGACTACAAGGCGCTTATCGCTGCACACCGGAAGAAGAACGCGATAGCAACGGTCGCCACCTACCAGCGGGATGTCAACATCGACTTCGGAGTGCTTGAAAAGAACAACGATAACAGAATCATTGCATTCCGCGAGAAACCCACCTATCATTTTGATGTCAGCATGGGCATCTATGTCTTTTCAAAGAAGATCCTAACCTATGTTCCAACAGGTGAACCCTTCGGCTTCGACCAGCTGATGCATGCGCTCACGGAAACGAAAGCACCGGTCTTCAGCTACCCGCACTCCGGATACTGGCTGGATATCGGCAGACCGGATGATTATGCGCGCTCAATTGAAGAGTTTGAGCGCTATAAAGACCGTTTCCTCCCATGAAGGTTCTTGTAACCGGTGCAGCCGGGTTCACCGGCGGATATATGATGGAATTCCTCGCCACTCAGAAGGGCGTGCATCCGTTTGCCCTTATTCGGTCGGAGTCATCAAATCATCCCAAAATATCCGGCGTCTCATGGGTGACAGCCGACCTGCTGGACCGGGACCGGCTCTTTGATACAATATCCGCGGTCTGTCCCGATGCCATCATTCATCTTGCCGGGCTGCCCAGTGGGACACTGGATGCCCTGCTTATGACTAATGTGACAGGCACCAGAAACCTGCTGGATGCAGGGATACAGGCAAATCCGGACTGCCGGGTTCTGGTTGTAAGTTCCTCATCGGTGTACGGGTATGCAGGGCGCGCAGCAATACCGGAGAGTGCACCAATGAAGCCATTGAGTGATTATGGCCTGAGTAAAATGACTCAGGATACCATGTCTTTGATGTATCATGAGATCAAAGGCGCTGCTGTTGCAGTTGCCCGACCGTTTAATCTGGTAGGTCCAAATCAGTCCGGCTCGTTTATATGCGGACGCATCGTTAACCAGGTTGCTGAAATAAATCAGGGGCAAAAAACAGATCTGGATCTGCTGGAAACACAATCGTACCGGGATTTTATTGACGTACGGGATGTAGTACGGGGATACTTCGCTTTGGTGTCTCACCCGGAATTTTCACAGTACTGTGCAGGTAAAGCATTCAACCTTGGATCCGGCATTGCCTGCTCCATATCAGAGATTATCTCAACCATCGAAGCGATTACCGGCAACCCCTACAACATCCGACTCCCGACAGTACCTCCGCCAATTCCAATTCCTACCCAACAGAGTGATAATTCACGGATTACTGCCACAATCGGGTGGATGCCCATGATCCCGTTAAAAGCATCCCTTATGGATATGTTAGATGCTGCAAATAAATCTTAAATGAGTGAAAGGATTTTTTATAGTTTACCGTATTTTTTTTAGAAAGCTTAAAAATTTTTCATGAGGAATTGCGAAATTACCTGAAACGCGTTGATCGGATAACACATTATCAGTAACAATCGACCCTAATGTAACATATGCATTATTTCCGATCTCAATATTTTTTTCTATGGCTGATCCCGGACCAATCCAGATATCATCACCAATAATTGCAGACACTCCAACCGATGCTAAGGCCACAATCATACACCGTTTTCCAATTTTTGCATCGCTTGATATATTGACAAGGTTGTCAATTTTCGTGTATTCACCAATATCAGTATAACCGCCCAGAACTGCCTTTGATATGCAACAGTTTGAATGAATTTCCACATTATCATGAATGATCACACCTCCTGAAGGGATCATAAAGTTTTCCTGGGTATCATAAAATGGTGAGTTAAGCGTTTCAGATCCGATAGTTGTCCCGGCACGGATAATTACATTATTGGCAATTTGAGTTCCTTCCAATATTGCGACATTAGGCCCGATATTACAATTATCACCAATTTTTACATTTGTCTCTGCAATAAAAGCCGTTGGATGAATGTATGTGTTTCTGCCAATTTTCCTCTCGAACGGAGACCCGTAAAAAGATGTTTCCCGGGCAAGATAATTATGAATTTTTATAAAGGTTCTATGAGGATCTTCGGAAAAACCGATGCCGATTTGATGATTAATTATCAGCTGGGGTAAGAATTCCGGTTTAATAATCAGACTCGATATGTTTGATGGTACGGTCATTGTATCATTTTCATTTAATTCCTGGATAAACGATAGTTGAGCAGTTTTCTTTTGGTTGAAGTAACCGAGATTTGAAAACGTTCCGTCTTGTATTAATTTGAAATCGTTAATTTCTTTCAAACCGGAAAAATTCATTTCTCACCTGCTTTTCATTCAATACTATACGCATTTAAAGATTCAACATATCTCTTTTTGGGCATAATGGATTCCAGATAACAACACAACAAAACTGTTGATAAAAAACAAATTACCTGATTTGACTATCCTGTTGATTTTAATATTTATAGAAACCCTCCTTCGTTTTAATTCCCAATTTTCCTTCTTCACACATCTTGTACAGTAATGCTGCGGGTTTGTTTTTAATCATAGTACTCTCTTTATCAAGCACTTCAAGAATAGACAGGCAGATATCAAGACCAATATAGTCAGCTAGCTGAAATGGACCCATCGGATGGTTTAATCCCAACTTCACTGCGGTATCGATATCCTCTTTGGAGGCGATTCCTTCCTCGAGCATAATGATCGCTTCATTAATTTGGGGCAGGAGGAGCCGGTTTACAATATATCCAGGACTGTCTTTAACAATAATCGGCTTTTTCTTTAAATTCGTAAGTAGTGATACAATCCGGTTTGTTGTTTCTTCTGATGTTTTCTCTCCTACTACAACTTCGACAAGGTCCATCCGTTTTACAGGATTAAAAAAGTGGATACCAATGAATTTATCAGGTCTATCAGAAAAAGTAGCTAATTTGCTAATCGAAAGAGACGAAGAATTTGTAGAGAATATGGTTTTTTTATCGCAAATTTTGGATAATTCTCTGAAAACTTCAGTTTTTAATTCAAATTTTTCAGGAACAGCTTCAATTATAAGATCACAGGATTTTATTTCAGAAAAACTAGTAGTCACAACAAGCAACTTCAAGATTTCTTTTGCAGATTCAAGTGTGTGACTTTTTTGTAATCGTGCAGTAATTTTTGATTGTATTGTTGAAATTGCAAGAGGGTCCCTGGTTTTTAAAACTGTCACATATCCGGATGTAATTAAGTATTCACAAATTTGCATCCCAAGTAATCCTGTTCCAATTACCCCAAAAACCGTATTGTCCTTATTACTTGAACCATAATCGAATTTATCCCCAATTTTAAATTTCTGATAGGATTTTTTCAGGCACTTATTCCCGTGTTCATCTTCCAGTAAAAAGACATAATAGGGGACGGTTTCATTTTTTATTGAAGGTATGAACACTTCAGTAAATCCAATTACAGAAAATTGCTCCGACACTTCATTTTTAAGTTCTTCTCCGCAAAAAATGCATGCTTTTAAGGGATGGGTCCATGTCTTTTCACACTTATCGCACCGATACATCATAAACACCCCAATATTGTAATTCCGGAAGTACCTCCGATACCCCCAATATTTTGGGCCAGCCCGGATTCAATATCCGGAAGTTGCCTTTTGCCGGCTTCCCCTCGGATCTGAGTGACGATCTCAAATATTTGTGCAAGTCCTGTTGCGCCGATTGGGTGACCATTGGCTTTCAATCCTCCATCGGTATTTACAGGGTATTCACCATTAATGGAGATCATGTCATTTTCAACAAGGTATTTTCCGTTTCCTTTATCACACAATCCCAAATCTTCCAAAGCAATTAATTCACTGATGGTAAAACAATCATGAACCTCAAAAATCCCGATTTCAGTGGGTTTCAGATTGGATTCTTCATATGCTCTTCGCGCTGCAATTTTTGTTGCTTTAAACGATGTGATATCTTTACGTTCAACAATAGAGATTGTATCTGATGCGATCTGGCTGCTCAGGATTCTTACATTGCGATCGGATTGTTTTTCATTGGAGATTATCATCGCTACTGCTCCGTCAGACAGGGGGCTGCAGTCAAATAAGTTTAATGGCGTAGATGCCATTTTTGAATCCCTTATCATATCCATTGTTACTTTTTTCTGATAGAAATGTGCCAATGGGTTGAGATTTGCATTACTGTGGTTTAAAAAAGATATCTTTTCGAGGGTCTCGTGAGTACCCCCATATTCTCTGAAATATCGTTGGGCAATTAAGGCGTATGCTGCTGGAAAAATAAGACCATTATCCTTATCTATGGTCTTATCTTCTGCCATTGCAATTGCATCAATGGGGGGAATTAAAAATGAGCCGGTCAATTTTTCAACACCAACAACCAGAATATTTGAAAATTTATTCAGGGCGATGATAGCTTGATTCAAAGCACTGCTACTTGATGCACATGCGGTTTCGACTCGAATGATGGGGAGATGACATCCGGGAATTAATGAAGAGATCATTGCATTCAGATGCAATTGCCCGTTCAACGGTCCGCCTAAAAAATTTGCCACATAAATTGCATCGATATCGTGTATGGATAATTCACTATCAGAAATAGACTTGGAAATAGCCTCATATGCTAATTCTTCCAATGAATTTTCCAGTTTTCCAAATTTTGTCCTTCCAGCTCCAATGATATACATAACCTCTCCCCTAAAAAGTTGCTTTAATCATAAATATATGTCAATTCTACGGTTATAATTTGGTAAGAGAAATTTAGTATAATGCAAGCCTGATTTGAACATCAAAAAACCATCCGATCATGTGAAGCACTAAAAAGATGTATTGAAATTGCACTGGATAATTTCGTTTTCATCACTATTATTCCAATTCATTGAAGAATTTTAAAAATTTTTTATGATCGATTGCGAAATTTCCCGTCACACGCCGATTGGGTAAGACATCTTTTGTTACAACCGCTCCCATAGAGATGTGAGCTTTTTCTCCGATAGAAATTTGATCAGTTATTACCGCTCGTGGCTCTATCACAACATCATCGCCAATAATGACTTTTCCCCCAATCATGACGGATGCCCCAATAGAACACCGTTTTCCGATTTTGACACCATGAGCTACATGGGTAAAATTATCTATTCTTGATTTCTCCAGTATCTCGGTATCATCAGAAAATAACGCTTTATCGATACAAACTTTCGATCCAATGACTACATCGTCATGAATTGCTACACCACCCAAATGAGCAACAGGAATTAATTCTTTGCCCATCCGACGAACTTCATACCCCTCAGAACCGACAATAGTTCCAGACCCAATGGTTACATGATTCCCGATTTTTGAGTTCTTGTGAATAACTGCCTTGGATTTGATAACACATGCATTTCCAATAATTACCTCGTTGGTATCTATGGAGGCAGAAGGATGAATAGTATTATCTTTGCCACAGCTCCCTCGAATGTGTTTTCCAAAGAATCTGGTGTTAATTGCAAGCGTATTAAAAATTTTTAGATATAATTTGAAAAAAAAACGCATGACACCATTTTGTGCTAACCATGAATTTTTTATTGAAGGGGTCTTTGCTATATTCATGAGTTTTTGAAATATCATTTCAGATGCACCACGATAGTTTCCTCTGTGAGTTTTATATCGATATAATCTGTTCCTTGCACATATTCTCCATTCACGTGATCGATTTGCCCCGGATCCAAATGAACCCTCAAACAATAAAGAGGGTGATTTCCTGCATTAAAATCTCCTATTAGTGTAATGATCAGGCGTTTTTCTTCATTTGTACAACTGATAATAAATGCACGGCGGTTTGAAAACCAGGTAACAATATTATTCGCTGTTGAGATCCAGGCACCCGCATCCTTGATCTTTTGTATAAGACCGCGATAAAACAAACTGAAATCATTTGGGGGAGCGATACTATCATAATGCCAAAGAAGTGTAATAACTCCACCATATTTTTCGGCATATTCAAGCAATACATCAATTTTTTTTCCTGCTTCAGGTATACTGAGATTCAAGCAGGTTTCATGCTTCCACTGGTTGTCTGATAATTCCCAGCATGATCTTCCAAATAACGCAACATCCTGGATGTGTAAAGGAAGCTCTAGCAGACGGTTTGATTCGGCAGGTCGATATACCTGCAAGGTACCTGCCCTAAATCCGATATCGTTGTTATACCCAAACGTGCTATCATAATAATATCCAGCATCGTTCAGGAACTTCCAGCTGTTGTCACCAAACATAAGCCAATGGACCCGGTTACCAATATCCCGTAATCCTGTTTTTTTGAAAAAACTAATCTCTGATAAACCCATTTCCACACTGGTCCAGTTATCGATTCCATGCACACCAACTTCCCATCCATTCTTGATTAATGTTGGAATGGGCGTATCCTCTATGGAATAAAAACCAGAACGAATAGGAGGAGCAAAAATGCCGGGGTTATTAGATGAGGGAAGGAAAAAAAAGGTTGATCTGACCCCCAGTTTTTGTTCCATCTCCATCCATTCAGTAAAAATATTCCACGGATCAGAGCAAATTCGAAATTTCGCAAGAATAATTCGGATTCCGTATTGAAAAGATCCTTGGAGCATGCAGCGAAATGCAGCATTACCCACAGATAGCCACCTTCGTTCACGGACTGATATCAGATCCACATCATGCGTAAGTGCTACCATAAATGGGTAATTCCAAGGATGTGGCAAGATTTCTACAAGGATTGTAAATTTTTTAATTTTCTGGCGAAGCTGATCAAGTATAATTTCACATTGGGGTTCATGCAGATGGAATTCTCCCTTATTTAAAAAAGTCGTAATCGTATGGAAATAGTCATTTTCCGTTAAATCGATAAGATTACCACAAAAATTCGGTACAACACTCTTGTACGCCATCACAACATCGTAATTTTTACCTGACTCATACCATTCCCACGGTATTTTAAGAAGCTGGAAGGTCTCTTCAACAGCATCCTTGTCCGGATAACACACCCCGATGCTCATGAGACTCCTAACTCACTCCCATCTCACTCAGCCTCTCCGGTAAATATTTCTTCGTCACAAAGTCCAGCCCCCGCGCCGCAAACGCCTGCTGTTCCGACTTTAACCCCATCTCCAGCTGCAAATTGATCTGCTTCTTCCAGTACTCCGTTGCAAACCGGGGATCGGTAAGCTCTGCATGTAAAGCCACAATATCCTTATCAGATAATTTGTCAGATGGTAGATTGTAATCCCGGATGTCGCTCGGCTGCAACCCGATGAACTGAGCCTTGGGCGTTGCCAGCAGCTCCGACATATGCGCGCTCTTGATCGCACCGTACGCAACCAATGCGTAGTTCCGGTACGACCACGGGTCGCCATCTGTGAGAACAAGGACGGGGAGGTACTCAAGAAGACCGGCAAAATGAAGAAAAATTATCAATAATTATGTATTTTGAAAGGTAATTAGATGTACACAATGAAATATTTTGTAACCGGCGGCGCAGGATTCATCGGAAGCAACCTTGTCGATAGGTTACTTTTACAAGGACACGCGGTCACAGTCTATGATAACTTTTCCACCGGAATTCCCGAGTATCTTGAAAATGCGAAAAAAAATTCCGGATTCACTTTAATTCAAGGGGACCTTCTTAATCAAGAGTTGTTAAACCCGACGATGTCAGGTTGTGATTTTGTTTTTCACCTTGCAGCAAATGCAGATGTCCGGTTCGGAACAGAACATCCTGCAAAAGATCTTCACCAGAACACCATTGCAACCTTCAATGTACTCGAAGCGATGCGGAAGAATTCCATCAATAAGATTGTATTTTCTTCCACTGGATCTGTCTATGGTGAAGCAAAAGTAATTCCCACACCGGAAGACGCCCCATTTCCCGTCCAGACCTCTCTCTATGGCGCATCGAAACTTGCCGGTGAGGGTTTGATCGAAGCCTATTGCGAAGGGTTCGGGTTCCGGTCATGGATCTTCCGGTTCGTATCTATTCTTGGGGAACGATATCCGCACGGGCATGTTTTTGATTTCTATCAACAGCTCCGTGACCATCCCGACAGGCTGGATGTTCTTGGGAACGGGCACCAGAAGAAATCGTATCTCTATGTGCAGGACTGTCTCGATGCAATATTTACAGCCATTCAAAAGTCCCATGAAAAAGTGAACCTGTTTAACCTGGGAACTGACGAATACTGTGAAGTGAATGATTCCATTGGCTGGATCTGCACCCATCTCGGGCTTGAGCCTGACATTCATTATACCGGAGGCGAACGTGGCTGGATTGGGGATAACCCGTTCATTTTCCTTGACTGCCAGAAGATTCGCGCTCTCGGCTGGACGCCGAAATATTCAATAAAAGCGGGAATTATCAAAACTCTTGAATTTCTCGAAAATAACCAGTGGTTACTGGAGCGAAGAGTATGAAAATTTGTGTGTTCGGATTATGGCATCTGGGATCAGTAACATCAGCAGGTCTTGCCAAATCAGGGCATACCGTTGTCGGGCTTGATTTTAATAAAGAAGTTATCGAAATGCTTCAGAATGCATGTGCACCGGTCTCCGAGCTTGGATTAAATGAATTGATCCATGACACTCTTGAAAGAAAAACATTAAGATTCACTCATGATCCTGGGGTCGCATTGCCGGATGCAGATGTGCTCTGGATTGCCTTTGATACACCGGTTGATGAACACGACAATGCAGATATTCCCTATATCGAGAAAAATTTTGAAAAAATTGCTCCATTTATTCATGGCGAGATGAAAATCATTATTTCTTCTCAGGTACCTGTTGGATTTACCCTGCACCTGCAAAACCAGTTTTATAAAAAAAATCCTGGGAAAAAAGTATATTTCGCATACTCCCCCGAGAATTTGCGGTTGGGAAAAGCACTGAAGACATTTTTAGAGCCGGATAGAATTATTATTGGTATCAATCCTGAAGAAAAAGAACTGTTTCTCCCGGTTTTTACTTCAATCAGTGATCGATTGGAATGGATGAGCATTGAATCGGCAGAAATGACCAAACACGCCATCAATGCATTTCTCGCAACATCCATTTGTTTTGCAAATGAAGTGGCAACCCTGTGTGAATTCACAGGGGCGAATGCAAAGGAAGTCGAACGGGGATTGAAAACCGAAGAAAGGATCGGTCCAAAAGCGTATCTTAACCCGGGCAATGCTTTTTCCGGGGGAACACTTGCAAGAGACGTTCTGTTTTTACAAAATATAGGAAAGGAAAATCTCCTGCCTATGCATCTAATAAATTCTGTTCTTGAGAGTAACGATTATCATAAAAAATGGATTCAACGAAAGTGCCTGGAGACGATGGGGGAACTGAACGGAAAACACATTGCCGTTCTGGGATTGACGTACAAACCCGGCACGAATACTCTCCGGCGATCCTTATCTGTTGAATTATGCAGATGGCTCAAGGATCAGGGAGCTGATGTGACCGCTTTTGATCCGGCAATTCAGGAACTGCCCCAAAAATTACATACCATTATTTCACTATCTTCTGACATTGCATGTTCTGTGGAAAATGCTGATTGCATCATTATTGCCACAGAATGGCCGGATTTTCAAAAAATAAAAAAAGAGATCATAACAACAATGCGAGGGAAAATAATTATTGACCCGAATGGATTTATTACAGGAACTCTTGGGAATATTCAGCACATGCGGTATTTTGCTGTAGGGAGGAGTCACTCGTGAAATTATCAGGACTGAATGCGATCATAACCGGGGCAAACCGGGGTTTTGGTTTTGAAGTTGCAAAAAAATTCGTTGAAGAGGGCGCATCCATTGTAATATGCGGGCGGGATGCCGATCACGTTAAGCGAGCCGTTGATTCCTTACATAAACTCTCGTCTTCGCAACAAACGGTTATCGGACTGCCTCTCGATGTGTCAAAGGAAGACGACGTTAAAAAATTGATTGATACCGCAATAGAAAAATTAAAACGAATCGATATTGTTGTAAACAATGCCGGGGTTTATGGACCCAAGGGACTCATCGAAGATGTTGATTCCAGGGAATGGATATCGGCAATCAATATCAATTTATTCAGCGTTTTTTTTATGTGTAAATGGATTCTGCCCCATATGAAAGGGAATAATGCCGGGAAAATAATTAACCTGTCCGGTGGAGGGGCAACTGCCCCCCTGCCAAGAATAAGTGCATATGCCGCATCCAAAGCCGCTGTAGTGAGATTGACTGAAACGCTTGCGGAAGAGTGCAAAGAGTATGCCATTGAGATCAATGCGATCGCTCCCGGTGCACTCAATACCCGGCTGTTAGAGGAAGTTCTGGAATCAGGACCAGAAGTTGTTGGTAAAGCTTTTTACGAGAAATCTAAAAAACAAAAATCTGATGGTGGAACACCTCTGGATCTGGGTGCATCCCTATGTGTTTACCTGGCATCTTCCGAGAGCGATGGGATAACCGGGAAACTGATCAGCGCTCCCTGGGATCCCTGGCAGAACCTTGCAGACTACCGCGAAGATCTGAAAAATTCCGATATCTACACGCTGAGAAGGATCGTTGAGAAAGACCGGGGAAAAAACTGGGAGACTAAAAAGTGAAAGTTGGCATAATTGGTTGTGGAGCGATTGGCAGGAAACGCGCTCTTGCATTAGGAGATCACGAATTGGTGATTGCCGTTGATACTTCGCTGGAACGGGCACGGGAAGTTGCGAAATTAAAAAAGTGTTCGGAAGTAAGTACAAACTATGAAGATGCAGTAAACAACGATGAAATTGATCTGATCCTTATTTCAACGACTCCCGAGTTCCTGGCAAAAATAACTCTTGCCGCAATCACTGCGGGTAAGCATGTGCTAGTAGAGAAACCTGCCGGAAGAAATTCCGAAGAGCTTATTCCGATTATAAAAACAGCGAAAAGAAATAATGTTTTTGTCAAAGTGGGATTCAATCTCCGGTATCATCCTGCTTTGTTGAAAGCAAAACAACTGGTGGATTCCGGTGCGATTGGACCTTTGATGTTTGTTCGCGGCAGATACGGGCATGGGGGGCGCCCTGGCTATGAAAAAGAGTGGCGGGCGAATCCCGAAAAATCCGGAGGGGG
>Ga0247840_10006335_pt1 | contig 17131 bp, 8 predicted proteins | sample LaCruzMarch2015__FD_192404 | JGI IMG/M metagenome (GOLD analysis project Ga0247840, IMG submission 192404) | Freshwater microbial communities from meromictic Lake La Cruz, Castile-La Mancha, Spain - LaCruzMarch2015_17m | ecosystem: Environmental > Aquatic > Freshwater > Lake | place: Spain... | reverse complement strand
ATCGAAACCCGACTTGGGGAGCACGATGGGGAAGCACGCGAACAGCTCCGGGGAGGCAAAAAAATTGCGCAGCAGGAAGCAGATCACGTTCGAAAGGAGGGCACTATAGCTCCAGCGAGCACCCATCACTGCATGAACGTCCGCCCCCCTCACAATGTCATCAACACCCCAGCACTTGATGAACTTGGCGTCCAGGAGCGACGGCCCATCCTCGCTTTTGGACCCCATCCCGGCGCAGCGAACGACCAGGTTCACAAAAACGTACACGAGCATGTCCATGTTGGAGGATGTATCGGGTGCAAAGCAATCTGGATTAAAGCTTCCGAGACCGACTTGGTTCCACTCCTTGACAACATCATTACCGAAACTAGATACCATACACATCTCACCTCGGATGACATCGAAACTAACGGGGTCGTCAATCGGTAGGTCGACAAGGAGGGGGAACTTACGGTCGTACTTGAGCACCCTGGGAGCGTTGCTGCCGGACTTAAGAAGCCTGGCCTCGTTAGCCCACTCCACCAGCTCGCATAGGCGCTCTGTCATTCCCAGGGCGGCAGCATTCAATGTAGCCCAGTACAGGGGTGACTGCACTATCTCTGGATCGGTGTACTCGTTGGCCAGCCACGACATGGACGTGTCGAATCGGATACCCTCGAGACGGAGGCCGGTGTCCTGGCAGGATCCCGGAATGTATGGAGCAGTGCTCTTGGCGATAACCCTCCCATCCTTAGTCTCGTCGACCGCGACCGTCTTGCCCATGATCCAGCTGCAAAGCGCGCCGAAGGTCGGGGGCTTCTTGCTAAAGAACCTACGAAGCTCACTGCCCGTCACCACATGCGTCACCTGCTTGTTCCAATGATGCAGGTACGGACAGAAGGGGTGCTTCTGGAGGATCGAAGCGACCTGATCCTCATCGCGAAGAGGATCGACAAATGGTTCCACCCCGCTCACGGTGTTGAGCTTGCGAGTTTCGGTCTCCAAATAGAGGAACTTGAAGCTGTAGAAATCCATATTCTCAATGGCATCATCCACATCAAACTTGACACCCTGCCCACTGGCAGCGTCGATAAAGTCCTTCTTCAGCTGCTTGGTATGGTACCATTGCTTATCGCACCGAGAGAGAACCAGGAAGTCCGCCAAGGTCTCAACCGACAGGAGCAGGGGGCTCTCCTCGCTGGCATTGCCGTCGTGCGTGTACGACTGCTGACAGAGTCGCGTCATCAGCACGTTGAAGGGCACGACTTTCTCGATAGTAGCGGGCACAGCCAGCCCCTCAAAGCTCCTTACCGCATCGCAGATGTACGTCTCAAGGAAGTCAGGCTCGCTGATAACCTTATAGGCATGGGCGTACACGTCACGCACGATATCTGGGTACGCCGACAGGGTGCAAACGCACGGGTTGAGCTTGGTATTGTACTTGTCCTTGTCCTGCTTGTCGCTACCAGTTTTGGAGCCCATGATCTCGGGATTGTAGAGCATGACGCTGGTATCGTCGCCCTCCACCCCCAGAAGAACAGGCTTGGACAGGGACACGCACAAAACATTCGCCTTATCATAATTCTTGATAGAAGCCACCGTATCAATGCCGTGGTACTCCTCCGCCCGCGAGCCTCCCTTGGTACTAAGCTTGGGGAAGGACATGGAAACCTGACCATTCACAGCGGTGGCCGATTTCAACATAGGCACATTGCATATCAAGGAATAAAGAGCCCCGGCAACGGCCTTCTTGGTCTTTTGCTCATCCGCAGGCACGTACACGCGGGTCTTGTCCCCCAACTTCGACTGCATGAAGAACTTCCCGACGTTACGCCCCTCCACCTTGAACCCCTCCACGCGCGGGGCCGGCCTCTTGTTGAATGCCCTGTATTTGATACTTATTTCCATCGTGCCACCCCCAACGGAACAGCGCGAGGAGGTGGTCACGGCATGGTTCGCCTTCAGGTCCTGCGCACTCTGCATCCCAATACTCAGAAGCTGACAATCCGTCTGCATGGCACCCGCCCGGATTGCGTCCATGGGAAGGGGACACGGGCCCAACCCACCGGACGAAACCACGTCGCTGGGCACGTGGGTCACATTGACCACTGTCAACCCCTCCAACACCGTATCAGCACCAACCGCTGTAGCAACAGCCACACACTCTTCACTATCCATAGACGTCATTGTAAATAAAACAAAGATAACCGCCCGCGCCCCGCCGTCTTAAATATACGCCGCTTCGCGCTCTTTTTTGGTTCCATCCTGGCTGATACGGGCGGAACAGCCGACAGCGCCGAATGAGCAACGTGGCGCGCGCCCCAGTTACCAAGCGCAAGCCACCGAAGCCCGAGGGACCCGTGAGTCTAGAGCTGGCCGAGATCGTGAGAAGCGTGTCGGGCGCGGAGAGGACCACGCCCCTGCCGCTGCACCTGCAGGCCATCCGCGCCCGCAGGGCCCAGGAGACCGAGTGCTGCCTGCGCGCGTGCGCGGTGCGGCTGCGTCTGACCGATGCAGGCGTTTAGGAAGACCGAAGGGGGGGGTTGGAGCCTGGTCGGGCTCGGGGACGGCGAGCGGATGCTGGCGTTCGACATCGAGACGACGGGGCTGGACATGGAGCTGAACCGGATCACGTGCGCGTGCGCGTACGACGGGGCCGGGGTCGAGCGGGCGTTTATTTTCGAGCCCGAGGGGTCGCGGCGGACCGACCACCCCCGCGACTACGGCTTCGACGGCGGGTGGGGGGAACCCGAGGAGTTCATGGCGCTGCTGGACGCGGCGCCCAGGCTGTGCGCGTTCAACGGGGTGCGGTTCGACGTGCCGTTCATCGCGCGGCAGTGGGGCGCGCCGGACGGTCGCGTGGGGGGGTGGATGCGCAAGCTGTTCGACCCGTTCGAGGCGTCGCGCACGGCCCTGGGTCGCACGTTCCCGCTGGAGCGTTTACTGCAAAAAAACGGGCTGCAGGGGAAGACGGGCAGCGGCCTCGCGGCGATCGCCATGGCGAGGGAGGGGAGGTTCCAGGAGCTCGCGGACTACTGCATGCACGACACCCGGGTGACGCACGCGGTGGCCAGCCTGCCCGTCATCGCGCTGCCGGAGTATCAGAGGCCCAAATTCAACGGGAGACCTCCGTCGCAAACCGGCTGCGGATCGCGGGCGCCCTGGAATTGATGGAGACCCTGGACACGTACGCGAAGAGAGTCGGGGTGTCGATATCCTTGCCATCGTATGTGCTGTGATCCGGGCTGAAGTAACTGCTGCAGAACTCGGCGTACGTGCCCCTGTTCTGCTCCATCGCGTCGTACCACACGGAGTAAAACTTTACGATGTCGTGCGCCTTCCTCTTTTTCGACACGAACTCCCGATAGCCCGAGCACGGCCCGACGAACCCGGGGCACCACTCGTCGATACTGCTGCGCACGCGCTCGTCGTCCATGTAGCTCCCGAAGCCCACCCCGAACTTGAGCGCGAACAGCTCGAGGAACTTGGCGCGGACCTCCTTCTGCCGGTTCACCCTGGCCTTCATCAAGATGCTGTGACTGACCTCGCCCGTCGCGGGGAGCTTCATGGCGGTGCGTATGCGCTCCGCGTTCTCGTAGTAGTACTTGCATGGGCCTGCGCCCGCCAGAATATACTTCTCACGCCACTGAATGTGAATCGCGTCCAGCTTCTCCAGATCCCTTTGGTCGGGCCTCTTCGGCACCCATTCGTCGTGGGGGGACCTGGCATCGGACGGAAGCTTCCCCCTGAGATCGAGAAGGATCTTCGTCATCAGCGCCGGCGACACCCTGGTGTCCTGCTGTTTCTCAATGTCCTCCCACGCCTTCCTCGACACGGCCCGCTCCTTCGTGAAAGTCCCCAGGAACGCGTAGTACCTGTCGTAGTGCCTGGACGACGGGACGAACTGATCGACGTAGTAGGTCTGCATCTCCTGCACCAGGAAGTCCTTGAGCACAGGGAAGTCACCCGTTTTGTCCAGCAGCTGCACGTTCACAAGGTCGGGGCCGAAAAGGAACACGCGAAAACGCCTATCGGTCGGATCCCAGTACCAGTTGAGCGGATCCATCACCCACTTGGCCAGGAGGCGCGTCCTGTCCCTGATGGTCTCAGGGAACACGGGGCCCAGGAAGGCGATGTTCTGCGTCCCGTCCGCCAGCTGCACCAGCGTCTCGTCCTGCTTCAGCGCCCCGTCGAACTTGGCGGAAACGCGGATCCTCCGGTTGCCGATCACAGGGGCCATGTCGTGGGCCCAGTACACCTCGTCCCCGCACGATATGTTCCGAAACGTGTTAACATACCTGAAAGAGTTCAACCCCTCGGCGTTGGTCAAAAACCCGGCCAGCATGTTTAAATTGTCGTAGTTCAGACACCTCGGGTTCAGCTTAACCCTGTGCATCACGCACATATCCTTGGCACGCCCCTGGTCATCGGTCGACAGCACGAACCAGCTCTGCCTCCACTCAGTGAACGGGTTGACAAATTTCTCCCGCCGGAGCTCCACGGACCCGAAATCTGTGGAGATGCAGTTGCAGTACCCATTGTAGGTCTCGAGGCACCGCATCCCCACGTAGTTGGTGTCGTTGAGGTGCGCGAACGCCTCCTTGCGCTCGCTGTTCTTCTGTGCGGCCGCCTCGGACCAGTGCGGCTGCTGCACCCCCGTGGGCACCTGCTGCTTCCGGCTGGTCCGCTGTAACTCGCGCTGCTCGAAGGCGGCCTTCTTCTCCTCCTTCTGCCACGGGGTCCGCCCGTCGTCCTCGTCGTCCGCCCGCTTGTTATCGCGCCACACCTTGCGGTTGGTGCACTTGATCTCCACGTCGATGGTCTTGTACGTCACCTTTCCGTCGTCTGAGTAGACGTACGGCGAATCCCGCAGGCTGTTCCGCCCCGTCGACCCCGCTATGTCGTTGGGGTCCATGCTGCAGCGCAGGGAGACCACGCTGATCACGTCGTCCATGGTGGCATCCAAGGCCATCGGAAAGAAAAGGCCTGGGAAGGCGTCGTCGCTCAGCAGGCGCCAACGGGCATTCGACAGGGGGGGCCTGCACTCGAACCACTGGACGTAGCTGTTCCTCCAGACGTGGCGATCCATGATGGGGTCGTACATGACGGTGTCGGACCACGTCTTGGCCTCCGCGTTCCACGCGGGGAAGAACTCGCGAAGGACCCACAGCTTGTCCGCATCCTCAAACCTGAGCTCGCCCAGCTTATCCCCGCTCAAGATGTACGTGAACCCGTCGACGGGGGAGTGCCACGTGTACTCGTTCGAGATGGCATCGAACGCGACCCCGCCCTGCTCCAGCTTCGCCACCCCACCCTGTCGCAGGAGCTCCTCGTTGATCGACTCGTCCGCCTGCTGCTGCCTGACCAGCTGTATGCCGACCCGCGCCTCGCTAATCCTGATCCTGATCGCCTCGATGGCCTCGCTGGTGAGACGCGCCCCCTCGTGTACCGAGGAGTTGAACAGCAGCTCCTCCCCCTCCTCCAGCTGGGACACCAGCTGCAACTCCTCCATCTTCGCCATAAGCTTCGTGTCCTCCTCTATGGAGTTTTCCAGCTCCTTCACCCTCACCTCCAGCACCGCCAGGCCGTTGCTGTTGCCGGCACCCACAAACTCCGTAAACAACCCCCTGTCCCCACCGGTTCCCACCCGTATGCGCAGGAGGACCCTGTCCATCCTCTTGTTCAAGTCGGCCAGGCTCTTCTGATATTTTACGTTGTCGGGCACCACCCGCAGGAAGTCGATGGCGACCGCGATGTTGGCCAGCAGGTCCCTGTACTCCTCGCTGTTGCTGACCACGCACAGGTCCTTCAGCCCCAACGGGTCTCCGCTGGCGCCTGCCCCGCTGACAAACGGGAACACGGGTAATATCTCGCGGGTCTCCCGCGCGACGGGGTCCCAGAGGGACGTCACCCCCTTCTCCCTGTCCACGAAGGTGAACCGACTGGAGTGGGGCCGCATGACCTTGACGAAGCGCTCGAACCCGGGGGGGTTACCCTTCGCGACGGTGACGTGCACAACCGTTTTCACCCCGGCCGACTCCACGAGAAACTTCTCGTAGATCTCCTCCTGAGAGCGCAGTAGCTTGCGGTCCTTCAGCTCCGTCAAGCACGTGACGCCCACGTTAAAGGTGCTGATCGCCATGACCTCGCGAAGAACGACCTGGACGTTGTGCTCGATCGAGCGCTGCACCATCATGGAGTACACCGACCGCAGGAAGGGCTTGATATTGCCCTCCACCACCTTCTTCACATGCCCGCAGCACATGGAGACGTAGAAAAAGAAAATCGACAGGTTCTCCGCGTACTCATCGTACTGCGACATGGGGAACTCCTTGTCCTTCGGGTTGAAGTTGTGCATCAACTCCTTGAAAAAGGCGTTGTAATGCTGCCTCCACATGTCGGCCTCGAGGGTGGTGGGGAGGTTAATCGGCCGCTTCACGGTGGTCCCCTTGCTCCCGATCTTCATGTCCACCTTCATGTTGACGTACTCAGGGAACACGGTGAGGCACTTGAGCATCCTCGAGAACGATTCGATGACGCCGAGCCCGTCCTTGATCCCCTCCTTCATTCTCTTGTAGAACGCGCGGAACAGCCCCGCATCCGCCTGGGCGTCCTCCACGGAGTTGTACTCGTCCATCCTCTCCACGGGCACCACATGCGTCACCATCCCGCTGTCCTTGTCGTAGACGACGTACACCGTTTCGTGCATCATCAGCTTGCGCATGGTCACGGACCCGCGCTCAAGCACGTTCTGCTTGTAATCATCGGGGTGTATCAGCGCCTGCACCCCCGCATTTTCCGTATCAGCTGGCGGCGCAGGTAACAACAGCAACGACGGGACCACAGGCACCACCACCGCCGGAGGAGCAGGCGCCGCCGCTGGCGGATGCAAAACCCTGTTGACGACATCGTTAACGCGTTTTTCCGTTTCAAAGGATTGTCCCCGCACGGAAGCCGCCGACTTCCGGCTGATGCGATAGTCAAACGTACTGATCTGCTGGACATCGCCCACACCATCCGAAGGCGGACCCACCGCCACCAGAACAACAACACGGATCTTATTCTTATCCGCGTACTCCGACACGATCTCCTTCAGGGTCCTCAAGAACCCGTCCCCCTTCCGCACGTCCACGGCCACCCTTCGGATGTCCAACCCGGCACCCGTCTTGAAGTCCCAGTAGTCCCCATCCTTATCCACCTGCACAAACTCCACCTCCGTATCCAGCGCGACGGACCCCCCCTCACCGGGCACGGTCCTGTACCGCTTTTTGGAACCCCCCTTCTTGATCCTCAGCCGCGGCCGCACGGGGAGCCCCCTCTCGAAGTAATCCAACCCCGCCGAGGACACGACGTAGTTTTCCAGGAGCTCCCCCAGGGCGGAGCGAAGGGGCTGAACGCCCACTTTCCCCGTCACCGCCAGGTCGATCGCCCTGTTGACCACGGACCCCCCCCTCAAGAGGAAAAAGTTGACGCCCGAGTGCAGGATGACGGCGACCTGGCTCAGCATGTCCCGGCGCAAGCACGCCAGGTTCTGCTCGTGGTCCTCCTTGTGCCACCTCTCCCTGGGAACCACGAAGGCAGGGGTCAGCTCCGGGTGCTGCAGGAGGTGCCACGCGAGGGAGAGCCCGCGAATGTCGCTGTGCAGGACCACCTCGTACTGGCCAAAGGCGTCGCCGCACGCCCTCACCACGATGAAGTTGGGGTACGACACGGCCCGATCCAGGACGGACGCGCCCACGGCGGCCTCGTTCGTGCTGTCGTACACCCCCGCGAGGGCCTCCAGCACGGCATACGTGAGCACCGCGTCGCGGGAGGGCAGACCCGCCATGCCGTAGTTGGACTCGATGCCCTCCAACAGGGTCTGCTTGAGGCGCCCCATGGAGATCCCGCTGTACCGCATCCCCTCCCGGTACACATCCTGCTCCTCCTTGATCTCCCCGTCGTCGGACTCCACCCCCTTCTTGTCGAAGGACCGGCACCACACGTGGGCCACCTTATTGAGCGGCCACGTGGCCGCGTGAAAGCAGAGGTTGCGCAGGAACAGGTTGAGCACGGGGTCGGTGGGGGGCATGAGGGAATACACGGACGGGTTCACCTCCACCACGTTTTTGATGCCGCGGGTATTCTCGATCGCGGGCACCGTGCTGCGAACGTGGGTGTCCGGCTGAAAAACTGGCACCATGCCCACCACCAGAGGCAGGTCCACCTCCGGCTGGGCGATCGTCGCGCGCGCCTGATGGACCACGGTCAGCACCCCCCCGTCCTCCCCAGGAGGCACCCCCAACCCGTGCGCTGGCGCGGCGAGCCCCCGGCAGAACGCCAACGCGTCCAGCAGCCCCCTCGGCTTACCCCTGTCGGCGTCACTCCACCTCTGTTTCAGCTCCTGCAGGCACTTGCGCGCGCCGTCCGCCCTGCCCCCGATACGCGTCACCGCCGGCACGGCCCCGACCCCCCCGACGTCAAAGGAAGCCCCTCTCACCACCAACGGGGCCAACGGGTCCAGTCGGGTGAGGTCCAGCCGGTGATAGGGCTGCTCGAAGGGGAGCGGGACGTCCTCCAGGCGAAACCGGTGGTGAAACGTGTCCATCACGAACACGTCGTTGGAGATCCACATGTCCATCTCGCTCCGCATCCCGCGATCGTACCTGGACACCACGTTCGCGGGCACATCATCCAGATACAGGTACCGGGCCACGACCTCATTTCGGATGAAGTAGGCGAACAGGGGGAACCCCATGGTATCCGAGACCGCGTTTTTCACCTGCTCGCGAACGGTGGGCGCCATAAGGTGCTCCCGCGTCACCGTAAGGGGCAGCACCACGTCAGTCCCCGAGTTCCCCATGTCCTCCACATGGTACCGCGTGGCGAGGTGTGTCAGCCCCAGCAGGTTCAGCGTGCCAATGTGGTCGGACACCAGGGCCACCGTGTTCGTCTCCGGGGCCATGATGGCCCTGGGCCCCATGAATTTCGCACTGACCTCCGCGAACCGATCGGGTCTGCCCCGTGTGTCCTCCTCGACAATGTCCTCCACCTTTCCATCGTATTCGTCCCCATCCTCTTTCGCAGCACGCGGAGGCGCAGCACGCGGGGTGGGGGGCGCATCCTCCTGGTCGTTCGTTTCCTCCGGCACCGCACCTATCACCGACACGGGCTTATCCACGCACAGCAGGTGGTACGTGACGCTCTCGACGGGCCTATTGGTAATCGCGCCCACCCCATCCACCACGAGCCCGTACGTCGTCATCACCAAAAACGGCACGTGCAGCGTGTCACCCCGCATTTTTCCCCTCTGCCGCAGCCCGTGAACAACCGGTTTGTCCACCGACTTTTCCAGCCTGTTGCTCACCTCCCTGCACGGGTAAAAGCAAAGGGGGTGCCACGTCTTATCCCCCTTGGTGCCCAGCTGCAAGGCGCTCCGGGGGACCCCCAGCACGCACAGGGGGAGCATCCACCCCGGCTCGATCGTGAGGGGCGCACCGCTGGCGAGCGGCCCCATCATGCCCAGCACGATGTTCTGGATCGCGTTCTGCACCGCCTGAGGGCTCGCCGCCCTGGTGTTCACATACGCCCCCTTGGACCCATTGGTTGGAGTGTCCAACACCATCTCCACACCGTTGTCGATCAGGCGCTTGTTCCGCTCCTCGTCGTACGTGCACAGCCACTTGAACCAGTCGCGCATCATCATGTACACACTCGGGAGTTTCGCCGGGTCGATGTTCAGGCATGCCGCGGCGGCGTCGCGTATGCACCCGAAGAAGGAGTAGTTGCCCAGGCGCTGCTTGCGGAGGAACATGTCGAACAGCAGGTTGTTGCTCGCCAAAACCCTGGCGGACGTTTCCTGCTTGCTCTGCCTCGTCCTCTCGTTGGCGTCGTAGGTCCCCTGGTATTCAGTCACGTTACCCCCCGCGGCACCTTCCTGCCGCCCGGACGGCGCGGACGGATTCACCCCCCACCCGATCAACCCCTCGATGAACGTGAGCGGCAGCAGGAGCCTGCAGGCACCCCCGTCTTCACCAGGGAAAAGCAAGTTGATCGCCGGCTGCCTGTGGGACTGGATCATGGCCGTCTGCTCGTCCGTGAAACGGAACGCCTTGGGCATGCGCTCGTTCACGATCCCGTAATTTTTTGGCACCGACGTGTGTATCCTGGACAGGACCACTACAGGTTCCCGCCCCTGTGAGTTCACCTTGCCCTCAAAACAATTGATATTGATCCCCAGGTAGTAGCCCAGGACGGCAAGGATTTCATCCGCTGGCTTCACGACCTCCTTGCCACCGCGCTTCACCGTGTTCTCAACCCCCGCCAAGGACTGGCGCACATACCTATGGTACTCAGTGGGCTCAACTATCACACCAGTCCTCACACACTCTTCGTAAAAGATACGGAGCTGACGAAACCCCCCCTCAGGCATGCCCGACTCCCACCTCTCGTCCTGCCTGCAGCGCATGTTGAACTCCTGCATCATCTGGATCCAGCGCCTGGCGAACACGGCAGGCCCCGTGTCCGGCACCTTGAACGCCTCGGACTCCCTGAACATGCACAGCATATCCAGCACGCAGTCCACTATGCTCACCCCCGTTCTGACGTTGCTGCACTCCATAATGTCGTAGTACGAAAACCTACTAGACTCATTCAAGACGGCGGGGTTCGCCAGCTCCACACGATCCGCAGCGCCCCCCCGAGACGCCTGAGGGGTCTCGTCCACGGGTCCAACCTGCCGCTTGGCCTCCGCATAGTTTTGCGGATAGTACTCCCTGTACTCCTGCGTACGGTCCTTACCGCGCCTCATTTTCCCGCCGTCATCGTCGCCACGGTCGTACCTACTACTCTTCCCACCAAGATACGCAGACATCCAGTGGGCGCCCACCCGCCGGGGTACAACGGCCAACTGATCGTTCCTCCTCCCATCCTCCAGGAGCAGCGTTTCCCCCGTCATGGCGCTCCTGGTGAGCTGCTCGACGTGCCTCTGGGCCTCCAGCACCATGATGGCGTGGTCGCGCCGGGGGTCCTTGAGCGTCTCGATCTGCAGCCCCACCGCCTCCGAAACCTTCAAGCCGAAGAAATTGCGCGCCATGTCCTCCCCAATCGGCCAGAAGACGGTCCCCGGCGGCTGCTCGTTCATGTTAAGCGGCCACAGGTGAATGTTCGGGCTGATGAAGCCCGTCCCCCGAACCGAAACCTTCCGGGTGTAACGCAGGTCGCGCTCGACGATCGCGGTGCGCATCGACTCCTTGTTCCCCCGTTGCTTCTCGAACAGCCAATCGGAGAACTGCACGTACGAGTGCCTGTCGTTCTCCACCTCCGTGCGCACCATGGTCCAGACCGGATTCGGGTTGGCGTCGCTCGGCCTGTCGAACACGTACTTGTGCCACGTGGCCCAGTCCAGCCAGGCCACCCTGTCCTCCCCGACGTACCACGCCCTGGGAGTCAGATCCCACCCCTTGTCCCTCTTGTCCCGCGGCGTCAGATCCACCTCATCAAAAACCAACTCCGTCCGCACGGCGACCCGCTTGTCATCCACGATCGCCTCGTCCTCCCCGTACACCGCCGGAAGCACCCACTTCATCCTGTCCGGCACCCACACGGGGCGCTCGTCGTCCACGTGCTTCCACGCAAAGAACCCGCTGTTGTCCACCTCATGCAGAAGGTGAACGCTGTTGGGCGAATCAGCGACCACCCCATCCTTAAACTTGAACATGTGCTGGAATCGGTCCCGTACCACCTCCCCGAAGTATTTCAGCTGCTCGGCCACCGCGCCGCAATGCTTCGCAAAGATCGGGTTCCCCTTCATCCTGGCAACGTTTTTGGCCGCGTACCGCGATGGCCACCCCTTGGTCAGCGCAGTGACGATGGTATCAAGCCCATCCCCCATGAACGCCCAGAGGGAGCTGGTCAGCCGAATGACCTGCTCATGCTCCAGAATGTACCCGTCGATCGCCATTTCCCACAACATATTCGTTATCAGTGTCTGCTCAATCGTGTTGACCCACCGGCATACGGCCCTAATTCGCGCGGCCCACGGCAAATGCTCGAAGTAGTGCTCCTGCGCCGGCGTGTGGAATTCGCGCCAGCTCTCCACCGCCTCCACCGCATACCGTTCCAGGGAGATGAACTGCCTGTTCGCCCTGTCGTACACATCCGTGGAAACGATCTCGTACAGCCCGCGCGTCAAGGGGTCCCGCCACATGGGCACGTTGTACCTCGGCGTCTTCTTCCACCTCACATCCAGCCGATCCCACGGGCGCAACTTCTCCCCCAGGAAAATGGTCACCGTCGACGGCAGCGTTGGCGCGTACAGCCCCCACTCACTCTTCACCGGATCCCACAGGCTGATGGTGCGAGTGTTCGTGTCCACCATGCAGTCCTGCTCCAGCGTCTTGTCACCCGGCAACTTCTCCCTGATGGCGACATACCGCTTGTCCTTCGCCGCCTCCGCCATGGAGATCGGGTACGCCATGAACCACGGGAGACCCTCCGGCAGGAACACGTGCAAATCGCCCCGCTTCAGCGCCGCGAAATCCAGATTCAGCCGGTGCACAAGGTCCACGGTGAGCTCCGCCACGAATACCGTGTTCCCATCGCACGCCATCGCGTGCACCGTCGTGGGCCTGCCCGCATCGTCGCCACCACCCCCCCCATCCGCATCGTCACGGTCCGCCCACCTGTCCGCGTCGTCGCCGCCACCCCCACCATCCGTGTTTAAAAAACGCTCGGGGTACAGCACGACCGACGCGTTGTTCCACGTCAGTCGATTCACCATTTTTTCGTCCATCAGGTACAGGGTCTTGTTCACGACGAGCTCCGTCCCGTGGAAGGTGACCCACCTGTCGTACACCTTGAAGGGGTGATTTGGCACCCACCGGTTCCACACCAGCCGATTCAGCTCGGCCTGACTCATCACGTCCATATCAGTCACCCCCGTGTAGAACTCGCAGTCCTCCATGGGGTCGAACAGCGTGTAGATGTTGCGCCGGGCTTTCCCGATGACCACGCGCTCCTTCCTCAGCGCGGGCCTGGGGATGTTCATGGTCCTCCTATTTTGGCTGTCCTCTAGATACACCTTCCACCGCACCGGGGGCGTAACGCGTTTTCCATTCACAACGGTAGCAGCACCCTCGTCCTTGCGGGCGCAGTAGGGCTTGCCCAGCGCGCCGATCACCCCCCCCGTCAGTTCATCGCCCGCGTCGCCCAGTGCGTCAGGAGGGAACCTGAGACACAACGGCACGGTGCGCGGGAAGACTGAGTCACTGCTCATTGCATCCGACGCCCCGCCAACGGCTTTTTATACTCATCACGAGCCCTCTCGTTCGGTGGGGACGTGCTCGTATTCTCACTTACAATTTAACGCGCTCCCACCCCAAAAAAAACGGTTCCAAAGTCGTAGGTCGTGGAGCCGCGAGGGGTCTCCCGCATCCCAGATCCCATGCCCGCCGCCGCCGAACCCGTACCCACCGCCGACGCCGCCGACGCCCCCGCCGTGACCGAACCGAAGCCCGCCGCCCCGAAGCGGAAGCGGCCCGAGAAGTCGTCCGAGCCCCGGGCCCCGAAGCCCGCCCGCAAGCCGCGCGGCCCGCCCCGCCCCCACCGCAAGCTGGAGCAGGAGACGCTGACCAACCGCGTCGAGAAGCTGCAGAAGCGCATCGACCGCTCCAAGGCGCAGCTGGAGGACGCGGAGCGCCACATCGAGGGGTACCTGAAGGAGTCCAAGTACCGCGCCGCCGACTCCGCCGCCGAGAAGAAGGAGTGAAACCCCCCTTTCGCCCCCGCCCGGCCCGGGCGCAATAAAGGAAAGGGTGGCACATAGCGTGTATTTATGCCTCATACCGCGCCCGCCCGCCCAAAGAGGACATATGCAAGAGGCGTATGCGAGCGCGCCCCCGCGCGAACGAGTCCGTTTCGTGATGGAGTCCCCGGAAATGCACGCGTCCGACCCGGTGCAGCAGTACGTCCAGCAGGAGGTCGACCGCCCGACCAAGGCCTGGGCGCAGGAGGTGATCAACAACACGCGCGAGTCCGAGTTCGTGAAGCTGCGGACGCCCGAGTTCGTGCTGCTGCCGGACCAGAACAACAGCCGCCGCACCTCGGCCCTGCGCCACCGCGCCCACGACGCGCCCCCCGCGCCGCGCTACGCCCGCGCCATGCAGCACCGCGCCCCCCACCCCCACCACGCGGCGCGCCGGTTCAACTGGCTGTCCATCGTGACGGACCCGGGCATCCGGAGCATCCGGGACCTGCGGGCCGAGCACCTGCCGATACTTGAGGGCATGTACACCCAGTGCGTGCGGGCGATCCAGGCCGAGTACCGGGTCGGCATCGAGGACATCATGGTGTTCGCCAACTACCCCCCGAGCGTCTACAAGCTGCACTTCCACTTCTGCGCCCCCTTCTTCCAGCCCGCGGCGTACGACGCGTTCCGGATGCACTCGCTGAGCTCGATCATCAACAACCTGCGGCTCCACAGCGGCTACTACGCGGAGTCCACGTTCCAGATCCCCGTGCACTCGAACTCAGAGCTGTACCGCGCGATCTCCGCGTCGATCCGAGGGGGGGCCGCGAGGGCCGAGAACGACTCGTCCACCGACGAGTACAGCGACGACGACCCCACCATCCCGTTCGAGACCCCGGAGTGACTCGGCCCTATTTTGTCATGCTTGGTAGATATACCCTCCTTGGTAGGTACATGTATATCCGAGTCAATTTTCCTTGGTAGATAAATCCGAGTCACGTCTCCTTGGTGGGCACATCCGAGCCGTCAGGAGCAAAAAAACACTACAGCTCCTCTGGGGTTTTAATCTGCCCCGTCCCCATTTTTAAAAAACGGCCCCCGGCCACATTCTTGGTATTAAAAACGCCTGACCGCAAATCAAATCGAAACGAAATCCCACGCCCATGCTCTGGTCCCAGGTTCACATTGCCAACGTCATTATGATCACCGCCAAGTACTGCGACAAGCTCACGCCCGTGCAGCAGTACATCGTCGTTCTCCGCAGCATCGAGCACCTGGAGCGCATTGAGAGGATGGACAGGGAGAAAACGCTGAAGGTCGCGCTCCCCGCGCACGAGATCGCGCTCGACGCCGCCGTGGTCATGGTGAGCAACCTTGGTAGCTAATTGATGTTGTCGGCGGCGACTGACCCACGCCCGTTCTTTCCGCAGCTCATCAGCAAAATGTACTACCAGGACAGCGGCTACAGCAAACCGAGCCACACCGCGGTGCTCATCCACAAGCTCACGAACAGCCCGCGATACACCTGCAGATACATGCAGCAGCTTGAGGTCGCCGTGTGGCGCGCCGTGGACTTCCACCTGATCCCGTACGCGATCTACGAGGCGAGGAGGGGGCAGACGCCGACCGAGGACCTGGACCTGGCGTCCCTCTCGCTCGGCCGCACCACCGTGCGCGTCATTGACGAGCCCATGGAGGACTTTGTGGACGTCATCGAGCGCTTCGACCTCTGGCAGTACGACCCGCAGCACGCCCACTCCCCCGGGATGTTCCGGCCGCGCGAGTCGCTGGTCGTCGACCGCTCGGAGGGGTTCAGCGTCTCCGTGACGAGCCCGATGGAGCAACTGATCCTCGACGCGTGGAAGATCAACCGGACCATGGGGAAGATATCGTCGACGGCCAAGGCGTTCGACTCCAACATCATGACGCGCCGGAGCGAGGACATCGCGGACGAGCCGGAGCTGCTCGCCTTCCAGCGGGTCGTCGCCGAGATGTGCGCTAACAACCGCATGCTGCTCTACGCGCTCGTCGGGGATACGCTGGCGGAGTACGGGACGTTCCCCCGGATGATTTCCGTCCCCTGCTTCTCTGACCCGTCCCCCTCCGCGATGCTGCCCATCGACACGACCCTGACGCTGCTGCGGAGCTACGAGGACACGCTGGCCAAGGCGCTGAAGAGGGCCATCACAGCCGAGATGAAGCCCATGGTCGAGTACGTCACCACGGGCCCGCCTGCCGACCGGAGGCAGGCCAAGCGGTTCATCCGGAAGATGATGAAGCTGCACGAGACGGCCCATTGGTGGAAGATCCGCACGGTGGGGTACCGTCGCCAGATCCACCGCTGCATGCACACCCTCAACACCCCGCGTGCAAAATAAAAAACGCGAACGGCATGGTATTAACGAGACTCCGTTTTTTTATTACTGAACAACTGCATGGGCACCGGCTGGAGCGGCATCTTCAGGCGGGAGAAGCGAAGGCGCGAGGAGATATTCCGCCTCGTCGAGTCACCCCCGCCCCACCCGACCGGGTCCCCGCGCGCGACACTCCCAGTCCTGGCAGACCTGATCGAACTGGCGGCGGGTGCTGACCCCCCGGAGCCACTCCTCTGGCGGGGTGTGTCTCTGACAGAGGTGAACGCTGCCGAGGCGCGCCGTGACGTGGTTGAGACACTCATGCGCGCGGGGGAGGGACACGCTGCCGCACACGGCGCAGATGGGCCGCCCCCGCTTGCTCCCCGGATCCTCCCTGGGGACCCGGCAGACGGGGCAGTGGGCCCCCTTGGCGTCGCAGGCCTCGACGACCTTGCCGCAGCAGGGCAGGTACACGATGCGGTCCTCCCCGACCGACACCGGAGGAAGACCGTGAGGGCACGGCGCAAGGCGAAAGTCCTTCCCAGACCCCCCGTACGCACGGGGCCACGGCACCTGCTGGAAGTCCCTGCCGCTGCCAGCGTACTCCTGCACCGTGCCGCAGCACGGGGCGAAGATGTAGTGCCGCCCCTGGATGGTGACGATGCGCCCGATCATGTCGATGGCGAGCATGCTGTCGGGGTTGTCGCCGCAGGACTGGCAGACGACGCCGAAGGTCCGGCTGCAGAGGCGGGGAACCCCCTTTCGCCCCCGCCGCTCGCAGAGCAGGCACAGGTGCTTCGTGCGCCGAAGCCGGGCCTGCCGCTGGCACCGCTGCCGCATGCCGTCGATGACGCCCTGCTGGAGCGCGCGGACGTTGGGCGGGAGGGCGTGGATCTGAACGAGCCCGTGGAGGAGGGCGACGTCTGCGAGGCTCTGCCCCCCGAGGAGGACGGCGTACTCCCCCCGGAGCATGGTGGCGTCGATCTTGTGGCACGGGTAGGTGGTGATGCGGGGGCACGAGAGGGCGGCCAGGAGCTCGCGCATGGAGGCCCCCCCCCCCGGGACGGGCCGG
>Ga0247840_10006333_pt1 | contig 17142 bp, 18 predicted proteins | sample LaCruzMarch2015__FD_192404 | JGI IMG/M metagenome (GOLD analysis project Ga0247840, IMG submission 192404) | Freshwater microbial communities from meromictic Lake La Cruz, Castile-La Mancha, Spain - LaCruzMarch2015_17m | ecosystem: Environmental > Aquatic > Freshwater > Lake | place: Spain... | reverse complement strand
ATCACGCCGCTGTGCCATCTTAACCGGAACAGTAGTAGCAGTTGGCATAAGGTCAGGCTCCGCCAGCTAGCAGTAGTTTTTCTGGGTCAGGAGGTGTTGCATCTGATGCTAACAGTTCAAACGGTGAATTGCCACTGAATGCTATATTTTCAAATGCTGTAACAGCAGGCGCTATGGCTGGCCCACCGTCTAAATAAAAATCAAGCACCCATCCTTGCAGCACACGTAATGAAACTGTTATATCAAAATATACACCTTTCTGTTGTTCTTGTGGTATAGATGCATACCGATAAATTGAATTAGTTGGCACTACTTGGTCTGCATCGCCCCATATAGAAGCTGGCACTTGAAAATAACCATGCACTCCGCTAGATTGATTCCAATGTGTACGGATTAAAGCTGCATCGGATTCAATGCGGTTATTAAATGTCATTTGTAATATATGCCCATTATTGCGTAATGAATGCCTGAACCTAACAGGCCCGCTAGCTATTGTTGCCGCTTCGCTTATATTTAAATCGCCTAGGTCATAACCAATTTCATCTGGTGCTAAATCAGGAAAAGTAGCCATGATTAAATTAAGTAGGGTGGGATTAAAGTTAAAGCTACAGTGCCATCAATCTGATCGCATGTTTCATCAAATGATGGGCTGTCAGCATATATCCATTGATGGTTAGCAGGAAATGTTAAATTAGTTGCAGCTAATGTTGTTGCATTTAAATCAAATGGTTCAAACCGTCCATGGAAAGCGTAATGATTTAGCAGTGCATAATGCTCCGCTCTAGTCATTTGTCTGAACGTCATCCGCAATTGGTCACCAGACCTGCCATTACCATGCCGCACATTAACCTCATCACCACTTAATACAAGCAACGATGTATTGGCCGTGCTACCTGGAGTGTAGGTGCGGCTGCTTGGGTTTAGCGCAGGGAATAGGGCCATGACTATGATGTGCAACCCACACTATAATCCCAACCGGTCCCAGATAAAGGCGCTATTACTTGCACATATACCCAAGCGCTTGAACTTGTTTTTGTCACTGTTACTGTTGCGCTTCCTGATACTGACCCGGTGTCATAACTGGCGGCGCCTGTAATAATAAATCTGTCTGGGATGCCATAAGCTTGCCAGAAGAAAGAGAATGACCCTGCACCTTCTCCTACGTTTACTGCTTGGGTAAATGTGCCTTGGCCTCCTGAACTTGCTGCACCTGGGCAATAAATAGGGGCCAATGGTGCTGTGCCTATTTCTTGGCCTTCCGATTCGTTTGGCGGGCCATAGCCATCAGGAGAACTTGGGTCTGGGCAACGGCCAATAACAAATACTTTTTTGCCTGTAGCATCAGGGTCTGCAATATATGGTGCCGCAACGCCAGAATTAACTAATTCGCAACTGTCCGAAACTTGTGAACTATTATTTGGGCACAAATACCAATCATTATATTGACCCGCGCAAACCTCGCCTGCTGTCAATGTATCGCCAGGCAATGGTTGCCCTGCTGGGCCACTTCCGCCATCAATTTCTGGTGTTACTGGTTCATCCAACGGATCTTCTGGGTTATCTTCAGGGTCTGTCGGCCCGTCTTCTGGCTCATTGCCAAGATCTTCAGGGTCTGTTTCAACTGGTGGGTCATTTATAGGTGATATAGTCTCACCAACATCAGGTAAAGGCGTATTATCAACAGCACGGCCTGCAATATCACAAGTAAAATCAGTGCGGCCTGTTGGCACGGTATAGCCATTACCTACCGCAGCATTGACTGCTAACCCAACTAAACTACGGTTTTGGCTATCAACTGGGAAATGTATTAAATCCAAACTGATAACACCACTGATTGCTCTTGTAATACGTTCTATTTCGTAGAAATGATTATGATAACTAACTGTACCTACATTCGTTTCACGCCTTAGTCTAACATGCACAATATCGCCCACAATTAGCGTTGCATTAAATGAGCTAGGGGCAACACGTATCCTAAGCGTATGTGTTACATAATAACGACTAGCAACGCGATAGGTTCCCACTTTAACTGCATGGTCTTCAGTAGCACAAAACTGGCTTAAGTCATATTGTTCAAATGGCCCATTATCGGCTAATCCTGTCATCCGTATTTCAGCCGTGCGGATAATCCCAATATCACTATCAGGTTGTTGCCGCCATAAAACTAAAGCTGTAATAGCTTTGCGGTTTTCAAGTGAAATATAATCAATTTCAAAGCTATTAATTATTACATGGTCTTCAGTAAATGTAAATACTGGCTCAATAGCTGTTGTTTTAATTGTGCCATTAGCATTGGTTTGTAGTCTTGGCCTTAAACCTTTTTTACCGTTTTTATCACTTACACGCAATAAAAAATTTAAACTAATAGATTGTAACCAATCCTCAAGATTAGTTGATTGCTTAAATTCTCCATTATAAAAAAATCCATTTACATTGCAAAATAATGCTGCATCTTCCATCATCGTCAAGTCAACCATTGAGCTTGGAAACCGGCTGCTTTGCGCTATTAAATACAATGCTAAATCGATTACGTTATTACTAGGCCCTAAAGTATCATCTAAAATTCTTGTTACATTTATTCCATTACGAACAAAGCAATGCACTTGCCTATCCCATAATTCACTTTCGTCATCATGCGTATTAATAAAACTAAGCGTTGTCATATTATCGTATGTGCCTTGAGTGCCGCAATACAATGGGCAATTCCAAAATTTCTTAGTTGCAACAGCAACAATAAAATTGCCAGGGTCCCAAGTTTCAGCGCGGCGGTCATATGTCTGCGCCCATGTGCCAACACGGCAAGCACGTTGGAATACATCTTTAAGCGGCAGTTGGTCCATATCGCCTTCACTAAGCACTAGATGAACCTTGGTCGTCAACACGTTAGTTGTTGAGTTGTTTTCATACCTGCCTTCAGTAGCGGCTGGGCTTACTAATACACCGCCATTACTTGATACACGCCGACAAAATACAATTGGAATTGGTTCGCCAATTACTGCTGCTTTTTGCCTGCTATCTAGTGGTGACTGCCCTTTGGCTGCGCCTTCCTCCGTTACTGTAGTAACCAATCCGCTTTGGTATGGCAACAGTGCTAATGGGTCTCTAATTTGAATACTCATAGCCTTACCGGTGCCCCAATAAGCAACGTAGTAAATTTACGCGGCGGCACCTGCGCACCTACCGGGCTAAGAGCTGAACTTAAGTTAATTGATAATTCCGTAAAACTACCTGAAATTTTTGATACTTCACCAACATAAGTGGCAATCAATGTTTGACTAGCTATCGGCGCTGCTTGTGATAATCGCGTATCAAATTCATACATTTTAATTTCGCATAATCTATTGTTATTTAAAGCAGCTTTAAACACGTTGATTGCTGTAGTAGTAGCTGGCACTGTGATTGTAACATCTGAACCTGCTGGGCTACCGGCCATCATTCCATCGGCATTAAATGGGTTGTAAAACCAAGACGCAGAATCCAACGTAATAGTTTGATTAATGTAATACGCTTGCCAGCGTACATAAGTTTGGCTATTGTCATAAATTCTTAGGTATTGGCTTTGGCCGCGATTGCTCATGCGCCTACCCCTTGATAGCTGCGACCGCCAAATGTACGGTTATTAAGCAATAAAGAATCTGTTAGCGTTGTAAGAGCTTTTTCCATGTCAGCAATTGTTACATATTGTTGGTTGTTTTGCTGTAGCACGGGGCCAGTTTGAATTTGTATCGTAGGTGATGTTGAACTGTTGCTGCTTTGTCTTTGAATAGCTGCATTGCCGCGCATACCTCCAAGATAATTAGATGCAAAATTTGCAGCTTTAGATTGCGGCACTATATACTCAGGTTGCCCGCCTTCACCTACCATTGCAAGTGTCGGCTTGCGTACTACACCGCCTTCCGCAAATTGTGGTATTTTTGGTTGCGGCAAATAAGAAATTTGTGGCAACTTTAGAGTTTTCAAGGCTTGGTTAGCGCCTTGAATAACATTATTGATTGCCGATATTACAGTACGTATAGCATTGCCGATGCCATTTAAAATGTTATTTACAATGCCGCGCACGGTTTGCATAGCTGCTTCGAATGGTCTTGCAATAGCATCTTTAACTGATTGAAATGCAGTGCCAATGTTTTTTATCATGCTGCTTATTGTGCCTTGCACCGGCTTAACAAATTTTTCACTTATAAAAGTTGTTACTGCTGTAAATACTTTTTTGGCTGGTTCTATAAAATTTGTATTAATGTATTGGTATGCAGCAGTTGCAAAACTTGATATAGCCGTTGCCGTTGGCTTAATAAAATTTTCAACAATATATTGCGTTAACGCTGCGTGAGCATCCATGTAAGGCTTAATAAAATTATCGTATATCATTGTAAAAAATTGCTTATACAATTCAACAATGGCATTAATTGCTGCGCCAACCTGGTCTCTGAATGCATATATCGCAACGCCTGCTGCTATTAGCAATGCTGCCCAGCCAACAGGGCCTGTAAATATCCCGACCAAAATAGTTCCTAGCCCACTTAAAGCGCTGCCAATAGCAGCCACAACAGGCCCTAAAGCACCAAGTGACCCGGCAATTGTGGCAAATACGCCGCCGCCTGCAAACAGCCCGCCTAATGTTGTAAAAATACTAATAATTGCATTTATAGCCGGTGCTAAAACGACAAATGCCGCCGCTAATGAACCAATTGCAACAATAAGAGTTTGCAATGGGGCGGGCAGTGCTGAAAAACTGCTTAACAACTGCGACGCAAATTGCACTAAAGGCGTAAGGGCTGGCAACAACTTAGTCCCAATTTCAGTTTGCAAATCAGCTAATGCAGCTTGAAATTTTTTGTAAGCGTCAGGAGGCGGTGGTTTTTGTTGTGATAATTTAGCCAAAGCCTCAAGCAAAACATCAGATGTAATTTTGCCTTCAGATGACATCTGTTTTAACCCCGCTACGTTAGTACCAAGAACATCCGCAACAGCTTGGCCAATAGAAGGCAATTGCTCCATGACACTACGAAATTCATCACCTTGCAATTTGCCAGAACCAAGTGCTTGGCTTAATTGCAGCATTACATTGTCAGTTTGACCCGTGGTTAAATTCATGGCAGCAGCAGCATTATTTACACCAATAAAAGCTGTTTTGATTTTTTCTAGAGATGTGCCAGTTGGCCTCAGCCGAGCGTATAAATCTGCAACCGCATTTTTTGCTTGCGTTTGGCCAATGCCATAGGTTTTTGCAGCCTGTGTTGCAAACTTCATTAAAGATGTAGTTTCTTTTAATGGGCCAGCAAGATTCGCAATGCGTTTGTTAGTTCTTTCCGCATCAATGCCAGCCGTTGCAAAAGTATTTGCAAGAGCCCCAATACCGATTGAAGCAAGTACACCGCCAACAGTTTTGCCAGCATTACCAAGGCGCTGAAATGCGCCGCTTAAGCCAGTTACTTCTTTGTCGACTCGGTTAAGACTTTTTTCTAGCCCATTAATTGATGCAATGCCATCAACACTAGCTTGGATTTTTACAGCAGCATTCATATTAAGCGCCACAGTCAACCCTCCTTCTTGTGAATAGCTGCCAAAATTTCGCCTTCAATGATTTGCATATCAGCAAGCACAGCGGCTGGGTTGGCTATCTTATACAGTCTAAACACCCACGCCACTGCTGTGTAATCTAACCCTACCGGTCCATTTGGACCCATTCGCCATTGGGTTTGACATGCAAGGAATGCCTGCATTGCTGGCCATGCCTCAGGTTCAATTTCAAAATACTCTGGTTCAGGCGTATGGTCAAGTTGAACACCTAACACCGCAGCATCATCAAGTGTTTTGTCAATCACGCCGCCCTTAACCCAATGCTGAGCAGCGCCTATTAGTTTTTTGCTTTACTTCCAGTCAAACTATCAAAATAAGCCACAATAATAGCTGCGGCTACTGTTGGAATATCAAGCAATTGCTCTTTTAATGTTTCAGAAAATAAAATCTCATCGCCCTCGCCATCTACTACGCCAGACCATCCAACCAGTAACTCATCGGCAATTGACTGGTCACTGATGCCACCTTCTAATTGTTCATTGCGTTCTGCTGCCTTGATGCGTGTTTGCACATCAACTTGAATTTCATTAATGCGTGCTTGTGGCAACCGTTTAAATTGAGCATCAAAGGTTTGCTTTTCAAACTTGCCGCCATCAGCCGGTAACTTAACGCTAACCGGCCAGCTATAGCTGCTGGATTGCTTTAATACAAATGCCATTGGGTGGTTTAAGCAAAGGTTAGTGAAACTTCGTCATTGCCTGCGCTAGTAGGAATAGCGGCAAATGGCAAGCTTAGCATTTGGATGCCATCGCTATCTTCGTATGAAGGGTTGCCAATGTCAACCTTTGGCGCCAATAGCGTAACGCGGTTGCCAGCAGTTGTACCATGCAGCATGGTTAAAATGCCGGTGGTATCATCGTTGGCAATAGTAAAGAAGTCTTTTTGCGCAATTGTCGGGGCTTCAATCATGCAAGTGCCTTCAACAGCACGATTAGTAATAATTACTGATTTATCACAACCAACCAACTCCCGATAAACGGTTTCATTTGCCATATCAAATTCAAGCGACATCAAGCAACCGCTATAGCCTAAGATCGAAAACGCGGTAGTGTTACCAGCTTTAAAAATTAAAGGCGTTGCTTGGTTGGTGTAGGTGGTAGCTGGTGCGGCTGTATCAGTAGGCGCATTGTAAATGCCAAGCATTGTAAATTCAATGGTTGGTATCTCGCCTACTTCAGCATTTAATACAAATGTACCGCGTGCGCCTGTGATAACATGCAACACGCCATCATTATTAAAGTAAATTGATGCACTATCAAAGCTTGCGCTAACTGGCTTGTAACCTACGTTAGCTGCAATGCTATAAGTGCTAGAAGCACCTGGCGTAAATGTTGCGGTTGATTTTTGTACCGTTGCAACTTTAGTGCTACCTACATAATCAGTAATTACGCCAACGCCACCGCTACCAGTGCCGCCTGTAATCGTAATAATCATGCCGTTATAAATATCATCTGTAGCGCTAGCAGCAGCCGCAAGCGTAATGCTGCCAGCAGAACCCGCCTGCGCGGTGCCGGTAATAGCAGCAGCAGTTGTGGTTTCAGCCATTCCGCACGCCTTCAACAGGCTGCTAAAACGTGGTGCTGTAGCAGCAGTGCCAGAACCTGCTAACTCAACCTGGAACGTAATGCTAACGCGAGTGTTAGCCAATAATTGGTCGCTATTGCCAAGATAAGGCCGAATCAAATCACGGCTAACAACATCAGCCTCAATTGGCGTAATCTCTAACTCCTTAACCAGTATGGCGTCAGTTCCGGCGGGGCTTGAATCCGTCCCGTAGGTTGCTTCCGTCTTCGCCAGAATCAGGCGTTTGCGAGTTAGTAGGACCATTGTTCAGTTCCTCGGTGATTGGCTTGCGGGTGCCGGTGATGGGGTCTAGGACGTAAGAACCGCCTACACCTTGGTATTCATCAATCATTCTAGCAAGTGCTAAGTGGATAAGTCGGCAACGCTTGTGCGATACCTAATCAGATAATCGCATGAAATAACGCCAGCCGGTTGGTCAGCTTCTTGCATGTCAAAATCAACAGCAATTGGCTGAATGTCTATAGCATAACCGCCAAGCGTCAAATCAGCCATTATCTTGGCGTGCAAGCTTTCAACAATTGGATCTGCTGTTTGGTCTGGTATCGCGCCGCGTACAATTACCGCCACACGTACCGTTAAGCTCCAATCCAATGTCGGCAATGCCGTGTTCTGTTGCGCGGTATCACTAAGCGGTTCAACCACAATTGCAGGTGATTCACCGCGTGTAATAGGTTCCACCCTACTGCGATAAATCCTAGTGCTAACGCCTGTGGTGCCTGTTAGTGCTGTACGTACAGCAGCAATAATTGTCTCGCGTTTGGTTGTCATGATTATGCAGATGCAACTTGTACTATGGTACAGATAACACCGGGAATGCTTGGATGCGCAAATGGGCTGGTTTGAGCTGGCTCAGCATGGATATAAGCAGCAGCATTGCTAGTAGCCCAAATTAACTCAAGATAGTCAGCAGCATCTAGCTTTAATACAAAATTAACCGTGCCGATCACATTGCCATCAACTCCTCCATGGCTAGACGTAATACTAAATCTGCTATCAGATGCAACTACATTAGTACCATTCCTGCGTAACCATACATTTATATCATGTATTGAAGTATCGCTATTTGTAAACTGTATTGAAAATGTAATGCTATAAACGCCAGCATAGGCAAATGTAATTGTTGTATTTGACGCAATACTGATGCCGCTATTATCTAAATCAGCACTACGCAATAAAATTGTAGTCGGTGTATTAATTGTTGCGGTTTGTGATGTTAAATCCCAAAATGAGGCCCAATAGCCTGGGCAGCCAAAATATGGGAGCTTATTCCAATTTGTCAGGCCATCACCTACCTTTACATTTCTTGCATGGTCTTCAACCGCTGGCTCTCCCGCCATTAGTATTGGATTCAATGATGACCATTGATTGCGTGTATTAGTCTTAAAATGACTGCTCATGTTTTTTGCAATGCAATTTGCACAAACTTACCATCAGTCATAAGCATTGTTTCTCTTACTGTATAGCCAATGGCATCTACGGTAATAGAATTGCCACGTATTAAAGTGCCAAAATCTGATGTTTTAGCTGTCAACGTGTAGTCAGTAGTAAGCACCATGCCATCACTAAGCACTTGGCTTGGCATGTCAAGAATACCCAAAGCAGTAACGGCGCCAGCAGTACAACTGACGCCGAAGTCTGCCAGGAAGATGCCTAGATCTTCCGTTAATGCCATTAGCCGTACTTAGCGGAAGCTAAGCCGATAACAGCAACTGCACCAGCACCAGTACCACCTGCAACAGTGGCGGTTGCCTTAACAAATCGCTTTAGGCTAGTTACATTAACAGTAATCTTTTGCAGTGAAGCAGTGTTAGCGGTAGTGGTGGTAAATGCACCGCCGGTTACATCAGTGTAGTCGCCGCCAGATGTACCTGACTCGGTTAGCTTTACCGCGTAGGTAATGCTACCGCCGCCAGCTTCAGCATCAAGCAATACTGCCATATCGCCTTCATAGCCCAGCAAATCAATTGCAGAACCAGTGGCGGTAGCAGCTACTACATCGTTGCGCAGGAGGCCCAAGATCGTAGTCTTGGTGCCAAGGTTGTGAATAGTCATGGTTTAGTTTTCCGTTTGGGAGTGGATGGGATAGAGCAAATGGGCGAGATAGGGTCAGATAAAATGGCTTTACCAATGCCAATCAGGAGTTTGGCGTCGGTTAGGGATGCTTCAACAACATCCCCAACACGAACAACCTGGCCTGCCAACATTGTTTGCCGTAAGACCTTAATAAACATAATCAGAGGGTGTTGTTGCCACGGCTGAAGGACTCAGGGTGACGCACCGCAATGTCACAATCTTGCATTGCTACAACACGCACAGTACCAGAAGTGCTATGTGTGTAAGGGTCAACCATCAAATCTAAGCCAGAGAAGTAACCAATGATCAAGTCGGCAAAATTGCCAAACCACAAATCATTAGATGCAACTTGGTTAGACAAGATGCCGCGATAGCCATTAACTAAATCGCCTTCCATCACAAACAAACCTGAACCAGTGTCCTTGGCCTTAGTTTTGAGAGCGCCGCGCATAGCAGCATTCATCAAATACACAGGGCTGCCGGTCAATGCGTTAGCGCCTGCTACATCGCTTTCTAGTGCTACCACTTCAGCAAATGTAGGGGTGTCGGCAGCAAAGTCTTCAGTGCCAACGCCAGTTGTTAGCTTGAGACCTAGTGGTTCGCTGCTATTGCCGGTGCCATAAAGGCCAGCAACGTCAATCTTGAGTGCCAATACACGAGCAAGATCATTACGTACCATGTTCTCAACGTCGATGCTGGATTGCAGCATCAGGCGGCGGCTGTAATCAGTGAAAGCTGCAACCGTGCGTGGTGTCAGGCTAACTTGATCAACCGTTTGCTGGCTTTCAGTAGGTGCGCCAGACTCAGCTACCCAATAAGCAGTAGCAGCGCCAGATTGGCGGGGGATTGCAACGTTACCAACCAAGCCGGTTAGTACAGTAGCGCCTGCTTGGTCCAATGCAGATGCATTACGCAGCAAGTCGATAAAGCTGCCAGCATCCAAATCAGTAGCAACTAAGTTACCACCAGCAGATGCAGTGCCTACAGATAAATCACGGCGCAACACATCTTGAGGAATTGTGATGCCACGTGATTGACGGCCCAATTTGGCAGCCGCAGCATCAGATGCTTCAATCTCAAATGCAGCCGATTCACGCGCAGCGCGGTCGGTTGGATTTGCTAAATAGTTGATGGCACGCAAAAATGAAAAGCTGCGGCTTTCCTTTTCGCTCATGCCGATGTCGGCAACGCTCATAGTCACAGGCTCCTGGTAGGTGTTGATTTTGTCTAGGACAGCAGCACGTGCCTCGTCGATTGAACGACCAGATTCGACTAGCTGTTGGCCGAGGTCGGCCATTCCATGCTTAGTGCATAGAGAATTGATACTGGAGATGCGTGAGCGTTCAGCCTCAGCGGCTTCAGCCCGCACCACGGCCAGATCAGTGGTGGTGTTTTCCATAGGAGGAAGGGGATCAGGGGATGGTGCTGCCGAAGCAGCGGTGGTGGTAGGTAGCAGTGATCTGCCAATCCCTACGGTTTTGTCAGCCGGAATTGAAACCATTGAGATTTCATACGGGCTCCATGCAGTGGCAACATAGTCACCACCGCCGCGCTCTTCCATCTTATCAATGGAATAGCCGAAGGATACATTCCTAAGAATGCCATCCTTCACATCAGCTAAAATCTCTTGCGCAAATTCATTCTTGCTAAACCGAACACGTGCATAACCACGCCTTGCTTTATCATCAATCCTTGCTGCTTCTACTACACCAATAACACGGTCTACATCATGGTTAAATAGCAATGGTGCGCCATCATTTAATCGGCTAAGGTCAGCAGCACTTGCATCATGGCTAAGCACTTCATTGCCAAAATACCTAGCAACTGGATGTTCTGAACTAAATGGAAATTCATAAGTGCGGTCTTCTACCTCACTAAATGCTGTCATCTCAGCGCGGTGAAACTTACCTGTCATGCTGCGGCCTGTTGCTTCTTCAAATTCAATCGGGTCGTACTCATGCTCAATCAACCAATTAAGCGCTTCATCTGCGGTAAATTGCTCTAGGTCAAACCGTATTGCTTGCAGTTCGCTTGTATCACCTTTAATACCATAGATAAAATCAATGCCCGGCCCGCCTGCGTCATCTTCACGCCGAAAATCGTCATACTGCTCTGGGTCTGTCAACCGTGCTGCGTGCTCGTTTGGGTATGGGCGCTTTTGGTCCATTACGCTTTTATTCAATGATGCCTCCATTGTAACTGCTTTAATCATCGCTTTCATCTTCCAATTCCACTGCTGGCAGTTCCGTTTCTTCAAACGGTTGCATTGCAGATTGCGCACCGCCGACTGCATTTACTTCACTTGGGTCGGTGTCAGTGACAATATTCATCTCATCTAGCATTGCTAGCTCAGCCTGACGGCCTAGCAATACTGCATCAAGGTCACCGCCTTGCTCTGTAATTACTTGCGCTAACGTCTTAAATCCACATCGCACTGCTGTCTTATAAGCATCAACTTCTTTTTGTGGGTCCACCCATTCCCATGTACGTGGCACCCATTTACTAGCGCGGTAACGGTCTGGATTTAACTCATAGCCCGGCAGCTTTAACTCACCGCTTAGCACTGCCATCTCAAGCCAGTTATCAAATACTTGTTGATGAAAATTTTCTATCATATAACGTTGCAGCACACGGTACGTATCGCGCTCTTCTAGCAGGCTAAGCCTGCTGCTGCTGTAATTAGATTCGGAAAAATTCTTGCTGATGCTTTCAAAGCTAACGCCGATGCCAGCAGCTACAGCACGCAACATGCTACGCGTAAATGGCTCAAGTTGGCCATCAGGTGAGTTAAGGTCTGGCACCGTTACTGATTCGCCCGGTGCTAAATATTTAAATACACCTGGGGTAAACTCACTAACGCGTTCATTATCATAAATTTCATCACCCATCAACTCACCTTCAGGTGATTGAATGAAACCCATCAGCGCGCTGCTAGCGCGTGCCCGTACAACCTCTGCCTCCTCATACCCTTGCAACATATGCAACCGCATCAATGCCGATGCAAACCATGTAACGCCACGCGTCTGGCCTGGCCTTTCTGGTAAAAACAAATGGATAACCTCACCTGCTGGCACACGCAGTTTCTTTCCATTAGTGCGTGGGTTACCGGCATACGTATCACCGGGATGGTTAGCATAAAAATGATAAGCTTGTGGCCTTAAATAACTATCAATCTCAATGCCCATTCGTACTGTATTACCAGTTGCCGCCTGCGGTATATCATCATCAATCAAATAATCAGCTTCCAGCACCTGCAATGCAAATGGAACCCGGCTATCGCCAAATGGTTTGCGTATCATTCGCACAAATACTTCGCCGCTTTCAGCTAAACTCCGCGCTAATAACCGCTCAATATCATGAAAACCTAAAATGCCGCTTACATCACAACGGCTTTTGTTGCCCCATCTTTCCCATGCTTCATGGATTTGCCCATTAATCGCTTCATCTAATTTGCCGCCGCGTTGCATCCGTACCTGCCCTTGATGCCGTATGCCATGGCCAATTACATTATTTTGGATAGCACGCAATGCCTGCCGTGCATAATCATTATCACGGCACAACTGCCGCGCACGGTTACGCAATGCCTTAAAGCTAGACTTAATCTCACTATCGGCGCTGGTGGCACTTGTTATCCAATCAGCCGTCAACCGGTTTATCCTTGCGCCTTGATATGCACGTTGCCGCGCTTTTATTGGCGCAAATCCCATTGCCTTAAATAGCTGCGTGCGTAAGCCCATCTAAAACCTCACAAATAAGTTATGGGGATTGCCAAGGCCATTAGCAATTAACTCCGCCGCCTGCTCGCGTTTAATCTCAGCTTTTAATTTTGCTTCTAGTTGCATCAAATCAGATAGCGAATACTTACTAAGGCTACGCCCTGCAATACTATACTGCTGCACTGCACCGCCAGATACAATTGCTCTAATTGCAGCCTTTACTGCATCCAAATCTTCTTGTAACTGCGTGCGGCCATCAATAGCACCTGGCGAGCCGGTATAGCTCAGCGCTTGCAATACCTCAAGCTGGCCAGCACCTAGCGTCAGCTTTTCCGTGCTATAAGTTGCAATCGCCTGCCAATACCATTGCCCAGCATCAAAAGCAGCGCTGGTACCAGCCGCAATCGTAAACTCCCAGCCGGTCCCATAAGTTGTGCCAACAACCGTTGCGCCTTCACTTGCTGTATTAGTGCGCAAATAATAAGTCAACGTCCATGTAGCACTGGTAATCGCATTGCCAAATCCATCCGCCGCCGCATCATCGCGCCATTTGACAGTATCGCCTGCTCTGATTTGTGCTGGGATTTTCACGGCTACCAGTTGCGAACGAACTCAGTGCCGGTAGCTACCGGCTTTGGCTTCCTTGATCTTAGCGGCAATTTAGCACCACTATCAAGTTGCTCTTGTAATTGCTGCCACATCGTAGCCCTATTAAATTTGCGATAGCTCAATTGCAATGCTGCATAAGCGTAAACCGCGCAGTCCAACGCCTCATTACGTGCGCTTGGTTTCTTTACCCATTCCCTAATCGGAAACCCGCGCAGGTAACGCAACGTCTGCTTCTCAGCCGTCAACTGCTCAAAATATTCTCCATCAGCAGCCAAGCCAAACCGCAACCCGCCCGGCCCTTCATCGTTATGTTTCATCCTGCCAAATAATGTAGTTTTAATTGTATCACTGCCAACACTAAACAATGTAACACCACGTTTTAACGTGCGGCCTTTAGTATTAACATCTACCTTATTGCCTTTGCTAACTGCTACACTGCCGCGTTTACTGCTGCCTTTAATCGCAACCACGCCTTGCCGTATTCGGTCCCGTACATAATTATAAACTTCATGTGTGCAGTGGCCGCCAGAGTCAATTGCCATTTGTGTAATCTTTAATTCCTTATTGCTTTCAGTAGCCCATGCTGTAGCTAATACTTGGTCAAGCTGGCCCCATACTTCAATCTGCGTTGGGTCACCCATAATCTCTTGATGCCATATCAACCAACCTGTTTCAGCTTCACCCCAGCCCCATACACTAATCGCCAACCTATTATCCTGCACGTCAACACCAGCCGTCAGCAGCAGCACGCCATCTGGGCATATGCCAGACGCATAATTTAAGCGCTTTGCAATTAATCCATCAGCACTTACCTTGCTTGCATAATCTTCCTCCCATGTTTCAGCTAATCTAGTATTAACAAAACTCTTAAGCATTGGCGCATCAGCCTTTGCACGTAAAAAATCATCAACCATATCAACCCAACTAAGCCATCCCAATGGTGAATACAACCCCGACAAATGAAACCCAGCCGTCTTGCCATCACATGGTGCTGTAGCTCTCCACTTACCTTGCCGCAGCATCATCGGTTTATGGATTTCTGCAAACTGCTCTTTGCATTTTTCGCATTCATATCGCACTGTGCTCGCATCGTTATCAGCCCATTTAAGCTGTGCCCACTTCAGCCATTGCATCTCACTGCACTTAGGGCACGGCACATAAAACCGCCGTTGGTCGCTACGTAAATATTCAGATTCAATACGGCTAAAATCTTTTACCGTTGGTGTGCTAGTAAGTAAAATCTTACGCCTAGCAAATGTAGTAGCACGCTTCTCTGCCAAACTAACCGGGTCACCCTCGCCATCTACATCAGCAGGAAACGCGTCAACCTCATCCATAAAAATATAACGGCATGGTGTAGACCTCAACCCAGTTGCACTATTGGCACCAGTAAGCAGCATCATCCCGCCTGGGAACTCCTTAGCAAACATCGTATTACCGCTATCCCTGCTTCTAGCCGGTGCAATCTTATCCGCTAAGCATGGCGTCTCACTAATAAGCGATTCCAACCTTTGCTTTGATAATCGTTTTGCCATCTCTACCGTAGGTTGCACTAGCAGCATCGGCCCCGGCGCTGAATTGATTACATATCCCAGCCAGTTGCTGCCAGCCTCCGTCTTGCCCGTCTGCGCTGCAAACATCATCACAACACGTTGCACGTTGCTGCTACTGCTAAGGCAGTCCATCGGTTCCTTCAAATAAGGCGTCCTGCTAGTACGCCATGGCCCTGGCTCCGCGCTTGCCTTACTGCTAAGCCTTCTATTTGCATCAGCCCATTCACTAACCGTTAACGCCAAGTCAGGCCGCAGCCCATCCATAAACGCATCACGCCATACGCTCATCGCTCTGCCTCAATCAATGCCAACAATGCGTCCCTATGCTCCTCGCTCAACATCTTATGAATTACCATCGCGTCAGTTTCACCTGCTAACTGATGGCTTAACCTATCAGCTAAATTAGCAAGCGCCTCACGTATCGACCGCCCTACCTGATACGCCTGCTTCTTTACTTCATCAGCAGCAACCAACTCACCACGCTGCAATGAAACCTGCAACTTTGCCAACTCCGCTTGGTAATGCTCACGCCTTGCCCTGCTTTCATTTAACTCTGGTATCGAATCATCAGGTAATGACTTAATAACCTGCTTCAATTGTTGCGGGTCTATAGGGTCAGCATCTGATACCTTAGAATTATGTGTTTTTAATGTATTCTTTCGCCATAACTCAAGCGCCATATCGCGATCAAGCCATCGCTTACCATCCTTTTCAACAACAGCTTCTGCAATACGGTCCTTAGTCGCATGTGTTACAGCACCACGACTACAACCTTTAATCGTTGCAAATTCTGAAAACGTAACTAGCAACTGCTAAACCCAAACTAAACACATCTTAAACACCTTTAGGCTTCTTGTGTCTTGCGATATCCAAACCCCTTGCAGCGCAAGGCTTTAGAAGGTTTCAACGCTGACGCTAGGCAATAAACGTGCGCGTGGACTACCCACGGTCAAAGGTAAAAAAGGGACCCGTTAACGTGCGGACGCAATTGCTTTTTCCAAAGATGATTGAAAATAAAAATTAAATCGTCTTTGAATTACTTTAGTAACTATATCTTCCATTGGATAACGCGCTTGGTATCTAGGTGTTGCAGTAATGAACATAGGAACTAACCGGTCGCGGCCATCTCTGCCTTGCCGTTGCCATACACCTGGCTCACGGTTACCGCCTTTAGGTGTGCCAACAAATACTGAACCTTTACCTGTTGCATTGGTAGCAGCACCAAGCTTGGTGATTGCTGCTTTGGTTGGGTTGCCATATGAGTTGAGCTTGATTGCAGCAGGCACTAAGCGGCCAAGGTTAAAGCGTTGCTCAAATGGTTTGATGCCACGGTCACCACCTTTAATCTGTGTACGTAGGTATCGGCCACGTTTTGATTCAGCGCCAACAATACCCAATAGGGTAGCTTTGTTTGCTTTTTCTACTTGAAAACCTTTCTGTGTGAATGATGTTGGGTTATTAAAGTATTGTCGTGTTGCACCACCAAGTGATGTGCGTGCATCAAAGGCAGTGGAGTTAATTGCATTGGCAGTAGCAAAACGCATTTGCTTTGACATAGCAGCAACATAGTTAGCTGCTTTATCTAGGTCTGATTTAACTGCGATGTTTACATTCATGATGCATCGGCTAAGGCTTCAATGATTTTATCGTAGTCGCGGCTGAAGCTATAGACCAGTTCGGGTGGTATGGGTTGCTGCTCGTCTTGAGCATTGTCGCGGATGGCATTTGCTACCGCCATAGCTTCAGCCATTAATGCGTCTAATTTGTCGATGCAGGGACGGTTGCGTTCAGAAATAATAACCATGCTGTGATTAGGTGTTACAGGCTGATGCTAACCGATGCTGCCGGTTAGGTCTACTTTGCTTAACATTGCGCAATGTGGCGCCGTCCAACCTCGTCCAACCTCGTCCTAACCTCCGTCTAACCAGACCCATTGGTATGACTGGCCGTCCAACCTCGTCTAACCTATTTACTAAAAAGAGTTTGGAAATAAAAAAAGGAGAGACGTAAGCGCTTTATGGCGCAGA
>Ga0247840_10006327_pt1 | contig 17158 bp, 16 predicted proteins | sample LaCruzMarch2015__FD_192404 | JGI IMG/M metagenome (GOLD analysis project Ga0247840, IMG submission 192404) | Freshwater microbial communities from meromictic Lake La Cruz, Castile-La Mancha, Spain - LaCruzMarch2015_17m | ecosystem: Environmental > Aquatic > Freshwater > Lake | place: Spain... | reverse complement strand
GAATTATGAATGAGCCGCGAAGTTGTGATTTGCGAGTGTTCAAGCAGATGAGGCGAGTCACCTCGCTCTTTGTTTTTGGGGTGGGGCAGTTATCAATAAATCCACAGCGGCTTTTCCGTACCTGCAGCTAGTGCTGTGGAGCTTATTGGTAACTGCCGGTGGGGAGGTCTTTGTATGAACCCGAACATGCTGTGCCGAACCTGCCGATCTGCGGTAAAACAAGGACCCCGCAGTTAACCCACCTCAGACTCCCACATCCCTGGTAACAGCAAATACAAGAGGCAAGCCGTGCTTGGATGGGATATCTGCTGATCCCCATGCGCACAAGAAAACGCAGGTCAATACATCGGGAGCTAACCAGTGCCAGGTTGTTGCTTGTTCAAAAATAGCAACCAAACCCGAGTTGACTCCCGATGCAATTGAAGACTCTCCTCAATCTTGTCGAAAAGCATAAGGGTTCCGCTTACGGATACGGATTTGCGATACTTAACTCTAACCTCTTCTAATCACTCTAGATTCAACACCCGACTCATTTTTTGATACCTCCTTTTGGTAACCAAGAATTATGAGTCATCGAACCTCTAACCAGTTTTCAATTCATCCCACGCGCGCCTGTTTCGGTAACATCTTTTGTGAGGCATATCGACTCCACGCCGAAGTCCTGTTTTATGAACCACTTGCCATCCTATCGTCATAACAGGAGAGACTAAGCGATCGCGGTTAGTTATTTTGATGGAGTAATAAGCTTTACAAGGAGGACCTGTATCGATGGCTGGGCTACTTACGGCTGCGATTGAGGAAGCGATTGGAGTTGGTGCCGGAACATCCCTCGCAGGGGCGGGTGCCTCTCTTCCGAGGGACCATGCTGGAATGATCATAAGCGAAGGCGATCGGGTGTTCGATAGTCTGACGGAAGATCAGAAAGCTGCCTACTACGGGCAGGCGGAAACCTACCGGAAGCTCAATGTTAGACTAGAGAATCTCATTGTGCCACTTAGACCAATGCTCGGATTTCAGGGAAGCCTCGTCGAAGGCAATCCGTTGCCAGCCATGCCTGCCACATGGCTCGCTCTAGCTATTGCAGCTTCCATTTCTACAGCTACGGATGCCGGTCATACTGAAGTAAGGGGTAAGGAGCAGGATCCGCCAGACGATGAATGTGCAAATCTTAACAACTCACATGTAGAACCCTGGCCAGTCGCGGAGCCGCTGATGCATAAGTATACTGATAGGCATGTATCAGAGGCCGTGTGCCGTTGGTTAGAAAACCCTGGCTCTGAGATCATCGCCACGGGGCATAATAACTCTGGTAGATTCGGCGGAGTATATTTCGTCAGTACTTCCTCGCTACCACCATCGTTACAAGCAAGTCTCCATAATACTGGGCTCCCTGAAAGATCTACGATTGCCCTCAAAGTATTCCGGGAAGAGTCTTACACATTGGAGAATGAAGTTGTCGCTCAAGAACGCGGGTTCCAACTTATCAGTAGTTTGATGAGAACTAATCCAGATGCTGAAGTTGCATTGGTCCCTGAGGTCTACAAATGGGGCAAGGGTGTCCACCTGTCGCAGGTCGGTGTTAATCGAGTCGCCAAGGAACTTGGAATTGAGCCAAGTAGCCTTCACGATGGAATCAATTTTATTCTTATGGAAGCAGTATTTGTGGATAGGGTATCCGATACACATACAAAGTTGGTGCCGCAAGCGGTTAGGGCGAGCTACGAGTATCTAGCTAAAAATAGAGTCCGTCTATCCGTCGACGGATATTATTACAATCAACTCGGCAGCCCATCTGGGCGATATTACATTGTAGATTTTGGGCGGGCATCGCTCTATTAGTGTGATGCCACAAAAAAGTTACACATTCTCCCGTCATTGGTCGTGGCTATAAGAAAGATGCGGAACCTCTTACTCCTCCCTCTTCCTCTACACTGCCTTGTTATCGAATATACCCATCACGAATGAGAATTCCGGAATTTCTGGAAGTAGCTTGGGGTCATATTTGGAAGTTACGATTGAGGCAAACCGCAAGCGATACGCAAAGTATCGCGAGCCCCCAATATTTTAATAACGGGCCGATTGAATAACTTTCAAAGATGACCATAAGATGCTTTCAGAAAACGGGAATTCTCATTCGTGATGGGTATACGGCAATGAGGCCCCAACTTACCGAGGACCTGAACCGTTACATTTTCTCAGAGTGGCCAGCAGCTTCTCACTCGGCGCAAGGGTCCCAGCAAAAAAGCGCACAGCCGTTTTTTGCTCGCTCACAGATCGAAGCCACCTATGTTTCGCAATGGGAGCAATCGCAATCGCGTGCGAACTGGATCTACAGTGAGCAAGGCACCCTCGTTGAGTTCAATAGCCATTTGCCTCAAAGCACTCACCACAGCAGAACCAATTGTGTCGGGATTAACATCATCCGAGCGTATCTGAACCACGCTCGGCTTATCTCCCTGCGTGGCTGCTAGAATAGCACCAAAGTCCAAGTCCTGGGTCAGAACCACATAGTCGCCAGCTCTGGCGAAAGACATTATCTCCACATCTGTCGCATCTTGTGCTCCCACGTTTGACCAGTGGACTGAATAGACCCCTGCGCGAACAAGCATGTCGGCCCATCGTGGTGACAGATTCATATCGATTAAGATTCTCATGCGATAGCCAGCAGAACCTCGCGTTCTTCAGCTCTCCATGCTGCATAGCAAAGAGCCTGCATAATATCCTCACGCTCAAGATACGGGTAATCGGCAAGAACCTCATCAATGCTATGCCCAGATCCAATCTGCCCGACTATCATGCCGACCGTGACCCGCATACCGCGAAGACAAGGCTTTCCCCCCATTATTTCAGACTGCTGTGTGATGCGATCAAGCCTTTCCATAAGCATCCCCATAGGTCAACCAAGCACGAACTTAACGAATTGAGAACCATATTTCAAGTGCCAAGAAAAAGGTGCCATGTCATTTGCTCGAGTCCAATGACCTGGGTATCGCAGCTGGGTCACCATCTGAACCGAGGTTTCTTCCTCCACTGCAGGACAGATCTTTTGGGGGGCAGTAGCCGTAAGTGCTCAAATCGCCCGTCGGGCCTCCACCACTACCGCTGGACGCCACATCTCCGCGGTGGCCGTAATTGCTCCAATCCTGCGTTCCAGCATTTACACCAGGTAGAACTAAAGGCGCGCCATCTTGTACATGTAAACCTGCCATGAGTCACATCCAAAGTGAACTTTTGCTTTTTAGCAATAACGTTAAAGATTTCTAGAAACTAATGAGCAAGATCGCTCAAAATACCGAGTTACCACACACCCACATTTCCCCCAACGTTGTTAGCTCACCACAGCAAGACGTGACTCAATTCAGCAATCTCACATCGAACTCCAAGAAAAAGGTGCCTCCAAGAAAAAGGTGCCAGGTACATTTGTGCAGGGTATGGATGGGGTCCGTGTGGGAAATGGCTGTAGTACCTTGCAGCATAAAACGACCTGCCACCGTTCCCTCGCAGGGACTCCCAAAGCACATAGATGAAAAAAGATCTTTAACTCACAGAGCCGCAATTACATGGGCAACCGAGCAGGTGACCACATCGGCGCGCAGCGGGTAGGCGTCCTCCACGAGAGAGACGACAAAAGCCCTTGTCGGTTTTATAGCTTCTAGGGCAGCAAGGTTTTGTTTGGAGAGAGAGGGGGACATAGAGGCTTTGCATTCTATTGCTACGACCTCGTTTCCTTTGGTTAGGACTAGGTCTACTTCTTCTCCTGTGCTTGTCCTGTAAAAAAAGGGCTGCCAGCTGGTGCTTAGGCTTGAGAGGATTTGTTCTATGACGAATCCTTCGAAGGAACTTCCGTAGATCGGGTGGCCCATCAAATCGTCCAGCGTTTCAAGACCGAGGAGAGAGTGCAGAAGACCGGAGTCTCTCAGGTAAACTTTTGGTGACTTGACTAGGCGCTTCTTTATGTTCGGTATATAAGGGGGAAGAACCCTGAGCATGAAGGCATCAACCATCATGTCGATGAAGCCCTTTATCGATGGACCGGAGACATCCAGAGACTGGGCGAGTTTACTGTGGTTTTGTATCTGGCCATGCGAGTGCGCAAACATCATCCAGAAGCGCCGCATTTGGGCCGATGAACGCCTGAAGCCCAGCATTGGCAGGTCTCTCTCGAGAAATGTTCGTATATAGTTTTCTCTCCAACTAATGCTTGTATCGTGTTCGCTCAAAAACGATCTCGGGAAGCCGCCGGATAGCCAAAGCGAAAATAGGCGATCTGCACCAACCTCGTTCAGCATAAGCGGGCTGAGTTCTCTATACGAAATTCTACCTGCGAGCGTTTCTGAACTTTGTTGAAGTAAAGAAGGTGAGGCTGAGCCTAAAACAAGAAACTGCCCATTGCGAGAACGTTGATCAATCACGTAAGCGAAGAACCTGAAACAAGTCAGGTCTCATTTGGACTTCATCCAGGCAAATCAAGCCATCCTTATGCATGTCAAAAAACAACTCTGGGTCATTGAGCTTTGCCAAGTCACTTGGTCGCTCAAGATCCAGATAGACATCCTTTGGCCCAAGTATCTGCTTTGCAAGAGTTGACTTGCCTACCTGGCGGGGCCCAATAAGAGCGGCACAAGGAAACGTCTGAAGATCTTTTATGATCTCAGCTTGTTGGTGTCTGCTTATCATACTTTATGCAAATCAAAAGACAGTCTTTCGATTTGCAGAGCTAGTGTGTGTTGGGCCAGTTTGCAAGTTTTGATTGCTGCAATTGGGTATACAAAATCACATATGACGCGCCCAAGAAAAAGGTGCCATGTCATTTTTTCAGGCGAGATTTTCTCATACACCACACCATCTCTGCCGTCTCTCCCATCTCCCCTCCGTCCTCACTCGTAATGCAATGCATCGATAGGGTCTAGCCTTGAAGCCTTCCACGCGGGGTAGTAGCCGAACACTATTCCTACGCTTGCAGACACGGCGACTGAAGCTACGATTGCAGTGATGGAGACGGATGTCGGCCAGTGTAGGAATGTGGTTACTATGTATGAGCATGTCCGGCCTAGGACTATGCCCATGATGCCGCCGATTAGGCATAGGACTACGGCCTCTGTTAGGAATTGCCGCAATATGTCGCTGGGTTCTGCTCCTACGGCCATGCGCAGTCCTATCTCTCGGGTTCGTTCGGTCACTGAGACTAGCATTATGTTCATGATCCCAACTCCGCCGACGACAAGCGAGATCATAGCGACTACGAGTAAGAGCTTGGTCATCAACTTTGTTGCGGACGTTACAGCCTTCGTCATTTCCGCCATATCGCGAATAGAAAAATCGTCGGGCTCTCCTTCCCGTATTCTATGGGTCTGTCTGAGTGTCTCTGTGATTTGTTCTATAGCTATGGGAACGTCCTGTGCGCTGCGCGCTGCTGCGACTATCATGTCTACATTCGTGAAGCGCACTGGTAGAGGTGTATTTGCTTCCTGTATGGTTGAGCGTTCTGGGTAGAGGCTATCGCGGCCAGGATAAATACCGCTGAGCGTGTTCACGCTAGAGGAGGAACTGCTGTCAGAGCTACTGCTTTGATTTACGTTTCCAAGCGAAGATCTGCTGACGCGGTATTTTATTGTAGTCCAAGGAGCAAGCACTATGTCGTCCTGATCCATTCCCATCATATTGGCGCCCTTGCTCTGGAGGACGCCTATCACTTTGAAGGCTACGTTTTGAATACGAAGCTCCTTACCAACGGGAGAACGCCCGCCAAAGAGTTCTCTCACAATGGTCTTGCCGACAAGACACACCTTGCTGGAGTTGCGCACTTCCCTGTCGGTAAAGGCAGTGCCCTCGCTCAAGTTACTCCAGTCTCTCACTCGCAGATAAGACGGGGTAGTTCCATAGATAGACATTGGGACCCAGTTCTTGTTGCCGTAAACAACCTGAGTCCTTGCACGAACGATAGGGGCAACTGAGGATACTGCTGATGCGCTTCGCTTTATGGCATCGACATCCTCAGGAGTTAGGGTCATTACGCTCCCCGCTCCAAAGCTGACACCTCCGCTTGCCGCAGTCCCAGGCATAATCATAAGGTTATTGGCACCCATGCTTGAGATAGTTTTCTCAATAGCCAGGGAAGATCCGCCACCGATTTCCATCATGGCTATTACGGCGGCCACACCGATTACAATTCCCAATGTAGTGAGCGCAGCGCGCATCATATTGCGGCGAAGACTGCGCAAAGCTGTTCTGAGTGCCCTCGTCTTCATAGAGAGTCCCCATCTTCCACGAGACCGTCGCGCATTTTAATGACCCTTCCTGCATGTCGCGCAACGTCTGGATCGTGAGTGACGAGAATTATCGTAAGCCCATCATCGCGATTTAGGGCCTGAAACATAGATAGGATCTCTTTGCTAGTAACCGAATCTAAGTTGCCAGTTGGTTCATCGGCCAATAGAACTCTGGGCTTGTTGATCAGCGAGCGTGCGATAGCGACTCTCTGTTGCTGACCACCTGAGAGCTGAGATGGTTGATGATCCATCCTGCTTTGTAGGCCTACGCGATCTAGCAATGAATGTGCACGCTCTAACTTCTCTTGTTCTGAGATCTTCTCCGAAGAGTACTCAAGCGGCATAAGCACGTTCTCGAGAGCGCTTGTTCTAGGCAAGAGGTTGAAGTTTTGAAATACGAATCCAATCAAGCGGCGTCTCACGCGAGCCCGCTCTTTCGCGGATAGATCGGTTACATCTTCACCATTCAAGCGGTATCGGCCATGCGTCGGGTGATCTAAGCATCCGAGGATATTCATGAGGGTGCTCTTGCCCGAACCGCTAGACCCCGTTAACGCGATCAATTCCCCATCTGCCACCGAGAGAGACAGGCCCTTTAGGACCTCCAAACCCAGCTCGCCCAAATTGTAGGTCTTGCGAATATTCTCGATCTCAATCATGGCCATAATGCACAACTGTAAAGTTTGGGTAACTGCTCATTAAGCGATTCGAGGGAGAGGGCTGTTCGTGAACCGCCCTGCACTTACCGAGCCGTTATACCCATCACAATTCAAAGAACGCCGAGTCCCCTGCACAACTCTCATCAATGTCCGCGCACGGCTTGGCGAGACTTACCTAACTGCGGGCTGAACGGGCTGACATTGGCGTCTTTAGAATCAGCTTCTTTCTCCTGTGCGAACTCACCAATGACAACTTGCATACCTATGGCAATCCCATCTCTGTCAACTTCCGTCATGGTCCCATCAGTCAAACCTGTTTTCACACGGATTGGACTAAGTGAAGAGAAACCTTCGACAATCCAAACGATCCCTTCCGATGGCTGAGATGTCTCATCTGGTCTAACCATGTTTTTGTATTTCGGTGGAATCTTGCTCTCACCTGGCCACCAGGCAAGAGCTGCGTTTGGCACGGCGAAGGCAGCTTTGCGTTCAGCTATTTTGAATTGAACATTTGCCGTAAGGTACGGCAGGAGTCGGTTATCGGGGTTCTCCGTATTTACTTCGACCGTGTACGTCACAATGTTCTGTGTCATCGATGCATTCAGACGTATCTTCCCCACCTTGGCGGAGAATTTCTCACCTGGAAAGGCATCCACAGTAAACGTCACTTCCTGGTCTTTGTGTATGCTGCTTATGTCGGCTTCGTTTACAGAAACCCAAACCTGAATGCGGCTCAAGTCTCTTGCTATTAAAAATAGACTCGGTGCATTAAGGCTCGAAACCACTGTTTGTCCTATGTTTACACGCCTGTCTACGATGACACCTTCGACTGGGGATGTGATTGTGCAGTAGCTTAGATTTCGCTGTGCTTTGTAAAGATTTGCTTGCGCAAGACTGAGCGTCGCTTCTGAGTGAATGACCTCGGCTTCTGCGGCTGAGAGATTCGCCTCGGCTACATCAAAAGATGCCTTGTATTGGTCGTATGTGGTTTGTGCCAGGGCATCGGAAGACGCAAGCCCCTGAGCTCGCTTCCAATCGCGCTCTGACTGAACAACCTTGGCCCGCATCTGCATCACATTGGCCTTAGCTACAGCTATATTTGCTTCCGCCTGCTTGACCTGAGCGCTCGCGGAATCCACCTCTGCCGAGTAAAGCGAATCGTCAATTCTCGCCAATACAGTGCCGGCTTTAACCAAAGAACCGTAGTCGACGGTTTCACCTTTTGAGTCTGTCCCAAACTCTATAATCTGCCCCGCGACTTGAGCACCTACATCCACAACTTCCTCTGGCTCTACGGTTCCCGTAGCACTAACTGTGGCAAGCAAGTCAGTCGTGGTAACGGATGTGGTGCGAAAAGGCGAGGCACTCTCACGGCTGGCATTCATGACGACAAAGACACAAAAGATAATAAAAGCAATGGCAGTGATAGGAAGCCACCGTCGCAGTAACCCTTTAAACATCACAGTTCTTCGCTCCTATGCTTTTATCTTACTTGGGAAGAGGGTGCCGGAATCTTCTCTTACATATTGTGTTGGCAGCGGCCGAAGGTAGGTACCGACACTGAGTTAAGCACGATAGTCCCCTAATCACACTTGGGCAAGACGAGAGAGCTGACTATCTAGTCTGGTTTTCTCTACAACCCAATAGATCTAACACATGAAGTAGAGACTCTCGGCTAACCGGTTTTTCCATAAGGACTAGCTTTTCATTCTGCGCTAACTCAACGAGCGCTGGTTGAGCAGAACTGCCGGTGATGACCACTACTTTCGGCCCCGGATCCCTATTTACTAGGTCCCGTATTATCTCTAAGGAAGTTTCCCCACATTTGAGACAGTAGTCGGCAATTACCAATGCTGGCTGTAGGCTCTCTAAAATCCTGTGCGCAGTTTTGAGGTCGTGGGCTATCTCTATCGTGCTGAAGTATCCAGATAGATAGCGCCTATAGGTTCGAGCGACAGGTGGGTCGTCTTCTATTATGAGGACTGGCTTAATGGACGAGTTCGGTTGCAGGGGATCACAACTCGAACTGCCATCAACTGCTGATAGGGGTAACCGCAAGGTGAAGACGGAGCCGCTCTGAGAGTTGGGCTCGTAAAACAGATCTCCCCCACTGTTCTGAGCTAGAAGCTTAGAGACAGCGAGCCCAAGTCCTGTGCCCTGGCGGTTTAATGCGTTACTCTTTCGCGCAAACTCGGCGAACAAATCGCCTTGCTCGTCACGAGGAATGCCTATGCCGGTATCTGCAACTGCTACATAAACAGCGCCATCCTCTGTGTAACAGGACACCGCAATAGATCCCGTGTCTGTGTATTTAACCGCATTGGAGAGGAGGTTGCCGACTATCCTAACTAGATGCTGAGAATCTACGCATGCGATCACTGGTTTCATTGATGCCAAAGCTGGGCATGAAAACGAGAGACCTTTTTGCTGAGCTAGAAAACTAAACCTCTCAAATAGCGGATGGAGCATGTCCCCTATAGAGCAGTCTCTGAGGTCGGCAGTCAAAACACCTCGACTCTCGCGTGTGAGATCCAGCACATCGCTGATTACCGATAGCTGCTCTTCTAGTGCATGCTCTATTACAGACACTTTGCGCATTTGCTCTTTGTTAAGCGGGTCGTCTTGATCTTGAAGTAATTCTCTCACGGCATAAAGCGCGCTGCTTCCTGGAGAGCGCAAGTCGTGAGACAGCCCCAATAAGTAGTCGCGCTCCTGTCTCCCATGCTTTGCCTGCTCATGTATGCTTCTGGCAGCACACAGAGACGCTGCGGCATGTCTGGCCATTGCTGTAATAAAAGACCTTTGCTGTGTGGACAGAGCTGAGGCCCCTGTTTTAAAGCCAATCCAAATGGCTCCGACTATAGAGCTACTTGCAAAATTATCTTCTGCTGCGAAAGTCGATCTTTGGCCTGGGTCCGCGTCAGCGAAGTCAAAAAAATCCTCAATGTATCCCAGAGGATACGCTTGCGGTTTTTTTGACCCCGCTTCCTTGCCTCGGCTCAAACCTCGCCTTTCTCGCGACGAAGGTAATTTTGCAAGTAGCTCTATTGCCTGAAAGTCCATTATGGGGACAGCTAGGAAAAGCCCTATATCAAAGAGGTCTAGATTATAGAAACTCTCTTTGTCGGGGATATGGTATCCCCACTGCAACCCTCTCCTCGGGTCGGCGATGTCCTCTACCAACATCAACAGTGGTTGCTCTAGTCTAGATCCTGGCAGACCTTCTATGTAATCGAGTTTGAAACTCGGCCCTGCGTCTTGATCCTCACAAGAAAAAATCGCTACAGCTTGTGCATATGGCGATGCTTCTTGTAAGAGCAGGTGGGCGAGTTCTCGCGCAACACTCGCTGGCTCGTGAATTGCTTGAGCTATCGAACTGCCCACGTCTACGACGTCTTCAAGTGTTTGCTCCCTTTGCTTGTAGGTTGCATTTTTTGCGCCCAGAGCCAGGAGAGAGTTCCACAAGATCTGTGCTTTGTGATTCTTCAAGCGTATGTGTGGCTCAAGAGGAAGGCCGCGAAGCATACGCCGCGTTTGGCGCTGGATAATATCTAACTCATACGCCAAGAGTCTATTTCTTCGGGCGATGAGAAGATACAGCAGTATTACAATCGCCAATCCAAGCAATGGGTAAATCTCAACCACAGATTGCTTAGACCTTACTTGCTAGTCTTAGAGGAGGGGCTGTATTTGTAGAGGCAAAGGACCCGACGCCACCGACCATATGATCGGTCCTTGTCTTTTTCTTGGACAGAGACGAACACCAGGCAACGAGTATGCTGGGATCTTCGTGCTTGTGGACGTAAGCATCTGCACCCATGAGTATCATCTGTGCTTTTGTAGGAGGGGTATCGTCAGAGGTGATAACTAGAGTCGGAAGGTGTATGCCTATTTCCTTTAGGTGCGCCATAAGATGAGCACCGTCGATTATCGGCATGTGAATATCGCAGATCATAAGGTCAGGTCGGTAACTATGATCGTCGAGCAATACAAGTGCCTCACTACCGTTTCCCGCGAGCGTCACATGAAATCCCTTTGCAGTTAGTATCCTCGCCAAGATTTCACTTAGCCTCTTATCGTCGTCAACCAAAAGAATTTTTGATGTTGGGATCCGGCCCTTTGTCGAAGCCGTATTCTTTATTTGCTTTTTATTGGAATCTCCGAGTATCCGCGTCTTTTCTTCCTGTTTTGAGTGCTCAAGTTGTAGCTGGCTTCTCTGGTTAGGGAGCAAAGTGGATTCCCAAAGCAAGAGGTAGACAAGTCGAGACTTATTTATAAAACCGGATAGAAAGACACGGGAGATTTCGTGCTGAATGTTGGCTGGTTTCTCAAGAGAGAGCTTGCGATAGTTCTCTTTTCTCGACTGCTTGGCAATCCAATCTACCAAGTCAGGGTGAAGTCTGCCGGAATAACGACCACTCGCTGTTCTAATCTGATAGCGCTCATCCGATGGGTAGCCCAGGAGCAGGCTCTCCCCACCCAGACGCTTAACTTCTTTGGCCAAGGAAAAGAGCGCTCCCAATGCAACCAGGTTGATGTCCTTGGGTTGTTCTTGGGGTTCGCTTTGGACGCGAGGAACATCTGATTTTTTTTCCGGAGAGCACTCGCAATAGGCTCGCCAAGTTGATGTGATTTCCGAGCGGACTCCCATAAGGACAGGAATACCTCTGCGCTGAAAATTATCTAGCGAAATAAGATCAGGGTTCGCCACTACGAGTGAATAGCCAGACTCCAGTGTCGGAGCCGCCTGCGGCACAATATCCCTCTCAATCAGAGTTTCAGCTGTATATCCAGTCTTCAAAATCAATTCTTCAGTGGGCATCTTAATCGTCGCGCACACTGGCAACGCAAATTGATCCGCCAAACTCTCTACAACCTGCATCTGTGAGATACCCATAATATGGGCAATGGACTCCACAAAACCATTCGGCCCTGCAGCATAAGCCTTTGCAACTACGTTGCGGGGAAACACTTGTATGGCAGCCGCCTCCAAAGATTGTGGCCGGGCACTCCCACTAAACAACTGACTAATTAACCCTTTCGCCATATACCACCAGGTTGAAGGTTCAAAACACCACGGAATGAATAAGTTATGCGCAGTCGTTCACAAAAGTTAACCTTGCCGAGCAAATAAAAGGTAGCACTCACCTTCCTTGGAACAGATGATTACAGAACTGGACACTCAAATACAGGTTCGCAACTTCACACAGACCACTATACCCATCGCAATTCGGAATTTCGTTTTCTCTGGAAGCAGATTGGGGTCATATTTGGAAGTTGCGATTGAGCCAACCCACAGCAACTTTCAAATATGACCCCAAGATGTTTTCAGAAAGACGAAATTTTGAATTGTGATGGGTATAACCTATCGGGGCCATACCCAGGGTTGATCCATTGTATTACGCTTACGTTGCGATTGAAGGACATTGCCGTATATGCGATAAGCAAACTTTCTCAAACTAAGGAGGTCTATTCATGTTGGATCATCAGGCACTGAAGGTTTTCTTTCGCGGTGAGTTCGTCCCTTTTGGTGACGCTAATATATCTATCGCCAATACTGGCTTCTTATATGGCCTAGGTGTTTTTACTGGGATGAGGGCTCATTTCAATGAGCAAGCCGACTCGCTCTTCATATTCAGGCCAGAGGATCACTACCGAAGATTGCACAGAGCATGCAGCTTGCTCAGATACGAAAATTTCCTCTCCACATACTCAAAAGACCGATTCATGGAGATCCTCCTAGATCTCTTGCGGATGAATGAGATCAAGCAAGACATATACATACGTGTCACAAATTTCACCGATGAGAATCGCATCACTCCAAAGTTAGTCGGCTACGGTGACTCTCTGTGTGCGTTTCTCTATCCACTAGGAGACTACATTCCTACGAATGGTATTCGCTGCAAAGTTGCCAGTTGGACAAGGGTTGAGGACAACGCAATGCCAGCTAGGGCGAAGATTTGTGGGACATACGTCAATACAGCGTTCGCAAAGACCGAGGCTCTGCGCCTAGGATACGACGAGGCTATCTTTCTCAATAGCGACGGACATGTCGTCGAGGGAAGTGCCGAAAACATCTTCATAGTCCGTTCTGGAAAACTAATCACTCCATGCGTTTCTCAGAACATATTGGAAGGCATTACAAGAGACTCTATATTACAGATCGCTGCCAACGAAGGCATTGAATGTGAAGAAAGAGCGATAGCGAGAACAGAGCTTTATTATGCAGACGAGATCTTCCTTTCAGGAACGGGCGCGAAGGTCTCCCCTGTTATATCCGTCGATGACTACAAAGTAGGTGATGGCAGTGTCGGCCCTATCTCCAAGAGCATACAATCCATCTACGCACGCGCTGTTCGCGGAGAGGATGAGAGGTATATGAATTGGGTCGTTAAGGTCTGAGAGTCGGACTACCGAATGGATGTGGAAAGAATGGATGCGGGGGGAGGATTTGAACCCCCGACCTCCGGGTTATGAGCCCGACGAGCTACCTGGCTGCTCTACCCCGCACGTGCTACATATGCAAAGCCAAGCTATAAGTCAAATTACGACATAAACATTTTCGACGACAACGGAGCAGGGCCTAGAAATATAGGGGTGCAAACTGCCAGCTCAACAATCATAGAGGACTTGTTCAGCTTGCGCTCAAGGATAGAAACGACTCTTCCCTCAGCTCACCTGGCTCTAGGTCGCCCAACTTATATGGTCCAAATGATATTCTTGCTAGGGCAATAACTGGTAGGCCCGCAGCACCGAGTATAAGCTTTACGAAGTGCTTTCTTCCTTCGCTCACGCAGATCTCGATTATACTTTCTCTACTGCGTGCATCTCCTAAGAGGTTGTGAGTGAAAGAATCAGCGTTTAAAGTTCTAACTTTATCTGCGCGTCCGAGTATGTCTTTAAGTACTATACCGCCCAGTAATGCAGCCTTTCGCTCCTCATCGAGGTGACCTCTTACTCTAGCTATGTAAGTCCTCCCAACACCGAACTTTGGGTGAAGCATCCTATTAGCGTAGTCCCCATCATTGGTCACAATCATTAGACCGACGACATCTCGATCCAATCGACCTACGGGAAAGACTCTGACAGGCAAGTCTGAGAGATAGTCAGCTAGGGATGCCCGGTTGTGTGTATCGCTGAGTGTAGAGACAACGCCTTCGGGTTTGTGGAATGCATAGATAACCTTTTGATCTACATTACATTCCTGCTCGTCGACGATAATGATGTCTGAGTTGGGATCTATTTTTGAACCGAGCTTGGAGACCACAGTCCCGTTTACAGAGACTCGTCCTTGGGAAATTAAATCTTCGGCTCTCCGCCGCGAACAAATACCACAGTGTGCCAAATACTGCTGGAGGCGCATATCAATCTACGTCATCCAGAACCGGTGGCTCCTGGGATGCACCATCAGACAAAACTAGGTCTTCACTGGCTTCGCCTGACTCTTGGTTTAGTTCTTCTAACTCGCGCAAGGATGGCAAACCGGATAGATCCTTTAAGCCGAACTTCTCGAGGAACACTGGTGTAGTTCCATAAAGTAGAGGTTGCCCAGGTGTGTCTTCACGACCTATGGCCCGAATAAGCTTTAGATCTAGAAGAGTCTTTAGTGTCGGCAACGCATCGACACCGCGAAGGCCTTCAATTTCGGCCTTTCCCACAGGTTGCTTGTAGGCAACGATAGCTAAAGTCTCGCTGGCTGCTCGAGTCAAGCGCTTGCCTTTTGGCTTGAGGATTTGAGAGATGACTCCTCGAAACTCCGGCTTGCTGCGCATCTGCCAGGCACCATTGACCTCAATCGGAGAGAACCCCAAGTCGGGGCCAGTCAAGTGGGTCACTAACTCTGCGAGCGCATCTTCGACTTCGATCTCACTGACCTTGCAGGCATTCGCCATAGCTTCAACCGATACGGGCCTAGGAGACGCAAATAATATAGCGCTTAGTTTCGCGCTTAGATGTGGGCCATGATCGATAGAAGGCTCATAGCCCTCCATGTATGCAGGAGATGGGTCATCCGAGGTGGATCCTAAAACTACTTCATCCATGATGCACATCTCTCAATGGTAGGTTCTCCTCATGAAGTTCAAGACTCTCTGCGCCGTGCTCGCGCCGGTATGCTGCAAGGTCAATAACCTTTGCGCCGGCATCTCCTAGATCTTCAGAAATCGGCCCGGAGTATTGAGCATATCCACTCCCTATAAACTCATGCGAGGAGAGATCCCTCGGAGCGCTCGTTTCATGATTGAGTGAAAAATTCAGAGCATTAACTTGTCCTTGCCCAGAGGAAGAGACTATGCCTCTTTTGATCAACTCCAGGACGCTTATAAAAACGCCTACGACCACACTCCTGGCTTTGCTCCCAGAATGAGCATCTGCGCCCCCCCTTTGTCCCGCTCTCGTCATCCAGAGACTAGATAATATATCTCTGAAACCCGACAACTTGCGATCTGAACAGACCTCCGTAATTTGAACCATGAACTCCCGAATAGATACCGGCTCAAGCTGGATCATCAGCTTAGCAACGCCCTTTCCAACGCGCCTAAGCAGGGACATGAAGTAAACGCCTAGGGATATAGAATCAGAATCGAGATCCGCATGAGAATCCACATCCTCACCGGAATCCAAGTCCCTTCGTGTGATACCAACTGCAAAAGTGTCCACTCCGAGCTGCGGCATGGCTACTAATTCTTTAGCTTTGTTTTTGATCTGCTCGTATGCGATTAGACGCCTCTTAAGCTCTGCGTAAAAGGAGTCATCCCTTGGCTCGCTTTCTATGTCCAATGGAACATCATGCTCAGAAGGAAGCAGGCACTTGCTTTTGTATTCGAGCAAAGAAGCTGCAACAACCAAGTACTCAGATGCTTGCTCCAAATCCAGGGGCCGAACAGACACAAGACAGCTCAAGAAGGAATCTGCAACTTCAGACATGTCGATCTGATCGATCTCTACGTCTTTCTGCTTAACAACGTGTAGCAACAAGTCCATAGGACCTGAGAAGGTATCCAGATGGACCGCGAATGGCATATTCCAAAGACTATTCTGCTCTTGCACTCTGCACCGTTGAAAACATAAGTCACAACACTTGTTCGACTAGAAAACTCGGCCAGAGAATAGCCCCAATCGCTTACTTCAACAAGGTTGAACTTGAAAATTATGATGAGTGCCCTACCACCCCAAACGATAATCCATACGCGCTGATGTGCTTGCAAAGAATTTATCGGATATGCCATCGACGGAGCGCATGATGTCCTTGAAAAGAGTAAACCCTTCCTCCATCGGATAGAAAAGCTCAGGGACTTCTCCATCGGCTAATGGCTGCCCTAATATTTCAAAGACAGCTTTTGCCGCTTCTCTTAGGTCCCCTATGCCATCGACAAGTCCCAATTGAACAGCCTGGCCTCCGAGTATTACCCTCCCGTCTGAGAACTTTTTAACATCATCGATCGCAAGCCCTCGGCTCTGTGCCACTGCCTCCAAAAATTGCTCGTAAGCTGCGTTTACAGTCGATTGTAAATACTCTTTCTCTGTGGATGTCATAGATCGGAAGCTATTGCCTGCATCTTTTAGCTCTCCACTCTTGATAGTGATCATGTCCACTCCGAGTCGCTCGGTTAATTTGCCTACATTGGGAAGTTGCATGATCACACCGATGGACCCAGTCAAAGTCCCTGGCTGGCAAAGGACTCGGCTTGCCCCCAAAGCTACATAGAGCCCACCGGAGGCGGCTACTGCTCCCATGGATGCAACGACTGGCTTCTTCTCTCTTATGTTTTTTACGGCATGGTAGATTTCTTGGGCTGGCCCGACAGCTCCACCTGGAGAGTTTATTCGCAGGACGATCCCCTTAACCGATTCTTCATCCGCTTGTGCATAGAGTTGCTCGACGATCTCCCTAGAGTCGAGAATCATTCCTTCGACTTCTATGACCGCTACTCTGTTCTCACCTTCAGTTGGGGCTTCCCCAAAATGAGAAAACACAAGACCGATAACGAAGACACCTGCCAATGGCATCAGCACCGTCATGACAAACAGACTGCCTGTAATTGAAAGCGCCCAGTAAAAAAAACGTTTTGGATTCATTAAAACACCAGACTCACTTACTCACTGCTACAAGAACAAGCCGACACCCCCTATGGGGAGCCCATCTTACGCGCAAATATACCCATCACGAATGAGAATTCCCGTTTTCTGAAAGCATCTTGTGGCCATCTTTGAAAGTTATTCAATCGGCCC
>Ga0247840_10006323_pt1 | contig 17167 bp, 15 predicted proteins | sample LaCruzMarch2015__FD_192404 | JGI IMG/M metagenome (GOLD analysis project Ga0247840, IMG submission 192404) | Freshwater microbial communities from meromictic Lake La Cruz, Castile-La Mancha, Spain - LaCruzMarch2015_17m | ecosystem: Environmental > Aquatic > Freshwater > Lake | place: Spain... | reverse complement strand
TGGTGACCGGACGCGTGGAGCGCGGCATCGTCAAGGTGGGTGAGGAGGTCGAGATCGTCGGCATCCACGACACCACCAAGACCATCTGCACCGGGGTGGAGATGTTCCGCAAGCTGCTGGATCAGGGACAGGCCGGGGACAACATCGGCGTGCTGTTGCGCGGCACCAAGCGGGAGGACGTGGAGCGCGGCCAGGTGTTGGCCAAGCCCAAGAGCATCACCCCGCACACCCACTTCGAGGCCGAAGTGTACATCTTATCCAAGGAAGAAGGCGGGCGTCACACCCCGTTCTTCAACGGTTACCGTCCGCAGTTCTACTTCCGCACCACCGACGTCACGGGTGCCTGCACCCTGCCGGAGGGCATCGAGATGGTGATGCCGGGGGACAACGTGAAGATGGTGATCAAGCTGATCAACCCGATTGCCATGGAAGACGGGCTGCGTTTTGCCATCCGTGAGGGTGGTCGTACCGTCGGCGCCGGCGTGGTCGCAAAGATTCTCGAGTAGTCATTCGGCTCTAAGGTCGCGCCGCGAGGGTCGCCGGGAACGTTCCCGGTCCTCGCCGCCCGGCCCCGGGCCTTAAGCCAAGTTTCTAGGCCAGTAGCTCAATTGGCAGAGCAGCGGTCTCCAAAACCGCAGGTTGGGGGTTCGAGTCCCTCCTGGCCTGCCATTCAACCATCGCCCCCCACCCCACCCCGAGGCGACACGTCAGCCCATGACACCAGGCATTGAGGTCAAAGGTGCCAGCTTGGATATTGCCAAGCTGGCTGGTGCCGCATTGCTGCTGATTCTCGGCATCTTTGCCTTCTATTATTTCGCGGCCTGGTCAGGGCTGCTGCGGGTCGTGGGGCTGCTCGTCATCAGCGGCGGGGCCGTGGCGATCGCGCTACAGACGGAACAGGGGCGTGCGCTCTGGCAATTTGTTGCCGATGCCCGTATGGAAGTACGCAAGGTCGTCTGGCCCACCCGCCAGGAGACCATCCAGACCACCCTGGTGGTCATGGCGATGGTCGTCGTCGTCGCCCTGGTCTTATGGCTGTTCGATTCCGTATTGATGGGAATCCTGAGGTTCCTCACCGGCCAAGGAGGCTGACAGTGTCCAAACGTTGGTATGTCATACACGCCTATTCGGGGTTTGAAGGACAGGTCAAGCGCTCGCTCGATGAGCGGGTCCGCCGCGCGGGCCTGGAAGACTTCTTCGGGACCGTGCTGGTCCCGACCGAGGAGGTCGTGGAGATGCGCAACGGCCAGCAACGCAAGAGCGAGCGTAAGTTCTTTCCGGGCTATGTGCTGGTGCACATGGAAATGACCGATGAGACCTGGCACCTGGTCAAGAGCGTGCCCAAGGTCATGGGCTTCATCGGCGGTACCGGCGACCGCCCTGCGCCGATCCCCGACAAGCAGGCGGACGCGATCCTGCAGCGCATGCAGGACGGCGTCGAGAAGCCGCGTCCAAAGGTGCTCTACGAGCCCGGCGAGGTAGTGCGCGTCGTCGATGGCCCCTTCACGGACTTCAATGGCGTGGTCGAAGAGGTCGATTACGACAAGAGCCGCGTGAAGGTCTCGGTCCTGATCTTCGGCCGCTCGACGCCGGTAGACCTGGAGTTTTCCCAGGTCGAAAAGGGCTAGGTAACGAGTCGAGAACTGACCTAACCTTGTCGTTGTCGTAATCGTAATCGGAGAAGCGACGCAAATTTTCGTGTGAGAGAATCCGTGGCGCTACGATAATCTCGACAACGACAACGACGCGACAAGCATTCCGTAATTGATTCTTTATTGGCCCCGGCGTGGGGCTCAACACGGGGAGCCGGGGCGTGAATCCCTGGCGCTACTACCCATCTGGAGATGAAGCATGGCGAAAAAAATAAACGCCTACATCAAGCTGCAGGTCAAGGCGGGGATTGCCAATCCCAGTCCGCCGGTCGGTCCGGCGCTTGGTCAGCACGGCGTCAACATCATGGAGTTCTGCAAGGCATTCAATGCCCGAACGCAGGAACTCGAACAGGGTATGCCGATCCCGGTGGTCATCACCGTCTACTCGGATCGCAGCTTTACCTTTATCACCAAGACGCCTCCCGCCTCCATCCTGCTGAAAAAGGCCGCCGGTATCCCGAAAGGCAGTGCCGTGCCCCATACCACCAAGGTAGGCAAGGTCACACGCGAGCAGCTCGAGGCGATTGCCACCAGCAAGATGCCCGACCTGACCGCGGCCGATCTGGACGCGGCGGTGCGTACCATCGCGGGCAGCGCCCGTTCCATGGGCCTGGACGTCGAGGGGGTGATCTGATCATGGCAAAGCAAAGCAAGCGGCAGGCCGAGATCCGTGCGCGGATCGAGCGCGGCAAGGCGTATCCGGCCGAAGATGCCTTTGGCCTGCTGAAAGAAGTCTCGCGCATCAAGTTCGTTGAGAGCGTCGATGTGGCCGTGAACCTGGGTGTCGACCCGCGCAAGTCCGATCAGGTGGTGCGCGGTTCCACCGTGCTGCCCCACGGCATCGGCAAGACCGTGCGGGTCGCGGTCTTTGCGCAGGGTGCCAATGCCGAGGCGGCGACCGCGGCGGGCGCGGACCGGGTCGGATTTGAGGACCTGGCGGAGCAGATCAAGGCCGGGCAGATGGACTTCGACGTAGTCATCGCCTCCCCGGATGCCATGCGCGTCGTCGGCCAACTCGGCAAGATCCTGGGTCCCCGCGGCCTGATGCCGAACCCCAAGGTCGGCACCGTCACCGCCGATGTGGCCGAGGCGGTCCGCAACGCCAAGGCGGGGCAGGTGCGCTACCGCACCGACAAGGGCGGCATTATCCATTGCCCCCTGGGTCGGGTGGACTTCGAGCCGCTCAAGCTGCGCGAGAACCTGGAGGCCTTGCTGGGGAACCTGATGAAGGCTAAGCCCAGCAGCTCCAAGGGTATCTATATGCGCAAGGTCACGGTCTCGACCACCATGGGGCCGGGCCTCGTGGTGGATCATCTGCCGCTCCTTTAGTTCTTCGGGTCCGGCCGCAGGCCGGACACATCTTTGGGGCCCCGACCTGGTCGGGGACCGTCAAAGACCGCAGGTGGCGCGGTGACCGGAAGGGACCCGGGCGGTGCGCCTTAATGACGTGAGATGCCTGCGCAGACGGTGCTCCCGAGTCACATTGTTGATGACGGCGCACTGCACGGCGTTTCGGTCGGCCGGGGAATGGCTGACCGATGACGCAACCCGACCTTGCGGTCGGGTGGACCTTGACTGGAGAGGTGACGACAGTGGCGCTGAATCTTGCGCAGAAAGAAGCAATCGTCGCCGAAGTTGCGGAAGTCGCACGGGGCGCCTTTTCGGCCGTCGGGGCCGAATACCGGGGGCTGACCGTCGGGCAGATCACGAAGTTGCGCGTCGAGGCGCGCAAGGTCGGGGTCTATGTCCGGGTGGTCAAGAATACCCTGGCCCGGCGCGCGCTGGAGGGCACGGAGTTCGCGTGTATGCAGGATGGGCTCAAGGGCCCGCTGATCCTGGCATTCGCGAACGAAGACCCGGGTGCCGTGGCGCGGGTTGCGCAAGCCTTTGCCAAAGAACACGACAAGTTCCAGGTACGCCTGGTGGCTGTCGGGGGCAAATTGCTCGACCCATCCAAGCTCGGGGATCTGGCCAAGATGCCGACCCGCAACCAGGCCTTGAGCCTGTTGCTGGCGACGATGAAGGCCCCGGTCCAGAAGCTTGCAGCGACGATCAACGAGGTACCGGGCAAGCTCGTCCGCACCCTCGCCGCAGTTCGCGATGCCAAAGAGGCCGCCTGAAGCGCGCCTCGTTCAAACGCAATGTGATTTAAGGAGACAGGCAAATGGCCGTTTCGAAAGAAGAGATCCTCGACGCGATCGGTAACATGACCGTACTGGAGGTCGTTGACCTCATCGCGATGATGGAAGAGAAGTTCGGTGTCACCGCCGCCGCCGCGGTCGTCGCGGGCCCCGCGGCCGCCGCCGCCGAGGTCGTTCCGGTGGAGGAGCAGACCGAATTCAACGTCATCCTCACCTCCTTCGGTGCGAACAAGGTGGGCGTGATCAAGGCGGTGCGGGCGCTCACCGGTTTGGGGCTGAAGGAAGCCAAGGATGCCGTGGAAGGCGTTCCCAACACCATCAAGGAAGCCGTCTCCAAGGCCGATGCCGAAGAGGCCAAGAAGCAGTTGGAGGAGGCCGGCGCTACCGTCGAAGTGAAGTAACGGCGCGTTGCGTCGCGCCCGTTCTTCACGGACTCATTAGGCTGGCGGCGATTTGCCGCCGGCCTTTTGCCGTTTCGTTGAGAATGGCAAAGTACGTCTGATCCAAGTTTTTCGAGGGAAGGCATAATGGCTTATTCGTTCACCGAAAAAAAGCGCATCCGTAAAGACTTCGGCAAGCGTCCGACGATCCTGGACGTGCCCTTCCTTCTGGCAACCCAGATCGAGTCCTACCGCGAGTTCCTGCAGGCCGATCTGGCGCCGAAAAAGCGCCTGGATGAGGGCCTGCACGCGGCCTTCAAGACCGTGTTCCCGATCGAGAGCTACTCCGGCTACGCAGTCTTGGAGTACGTCAGCTACCGCCTGGGCGAGCCGCCCTTCGACGTGCGCGAATGTCACCTGCGCGGGGCGACCTATGCGGCGCCCCTGCGCGTACTGCTGCGCCTCGTGATCTACGACAAGGAGGCCCCGGCGGGCGCCAAGGTGGTGAAGGACATCAAGGAGCAGGAGGTCTACATGGGCGAACTGCCGCTCATGACCGAGACCGGCACCTTCATCATCAACGGCACCGAGCGGGTCATCGTCTCCCAGCTCCACCGCTCCCCAGGCGTCTTCTTCGACCACGACAAGGGCAAGACGCACTCCTCGGGCAAGCTGCTGTTCTCGGCGCGGGTGATCCCCTACCGCGGGTCCTGGCTCGACTTCGAGTTCGATCCCAAGGACAACGTCTTCGTGCGTATCGACCGGCGCCGCAAGCTGCCGGCGACCATCGTGCTGCGCGCCCTGGGCTACGGGGTCGAGGACATCCTGGAACGCTTCTTCGAGACCGATACCTTCCGTTTCTCGGGCGACGACGTGTCACTTGACCTGGTGCCCGAGCGGCTGCGCGGCGAGACCGTCGGCTTCGACGTGAAGATCGGCGAGCAGGTGATCGTGGAGGCCGGTCGGCGCGTCACCGCCCGCCATATCCGCGAGCTGCAGAAGGCCGGGGTGGAGCGCCTGGAGGTGCCCCCGGACTTCATGGTCGGCCGCGTGGTGGCACGCGCCCAGGTGGACAAGGCCACCGGTGAGGTCATCGCCGAGGCCAATACGGCGCTGACCCGCGAGTTGATGGCGCTCTTGATCGCCAAGGGCATCGATCATGTCGAGACCCTGTTCGTCAACGACCTGGATCAGGGGCCCTATATCTCCGAGACGCTACGCATCGACCCGACCACCACCGAACTGGAGGCCATGGTCGAGATCTACCGGATGATGCGCCCCGGCGAGCCGCCCACCAAAGACGCGGCCCAGAACCTTTTCCACAATCTCTTCTTCACCCCGGACCGCTATGACCTGTCCGCGGTCGGGCGCATGAAATTCAACCGCCGACTCGGGCGCCCCTCCGAGGAGGGCCCGGGCGTGCTCTATGACGGGCGCTATTTCAGCGGCCGGACCGATGCCTTCTCCGTCGCGCTGCGCAACGAGAACGGCGAGACCTCCGACATCATCGACGCGCTCAAGGTGCTGGTGGAACTGCGCAACGGCCGCGGCACCGTGGATGACATCGACCACCTGGGCAACCGGCGTATCCGCTGTGTCGGCGAAATGGCGGAGAACCAGTTCCGCGTCGGTCTGGTGCGGGTCGAGCGTGCGGTCAAGGAGCGCCTGTCGCTGGCCGAGTCCGAGGGCCTGATGCCTCAGGAACTGATCAACGCCAAGCCGGTGTCGGCCGCGATCAAGGAGTTCTTCGGTTCCAGCCAGCTGTCCCAGTTCATGGACCAGAACAATCCGCTCTCCGAGGTCACCCACAAGCGGCGCGTCTCGGCACTGGGCCCCGGCGGTCTGGCGCGCGAGCGTGCCGGCTTCGAGGTGCGCGACGTGCACCCGACGCACTATGGCCGGGTGTGCCCGATCGAGACCCCGGAAGGCCCGAACATCGGTCTGATCAACTCGCTCGCGGTCTATGCCCGCACCAATCGCTACGGCTTCCTGGAGACGCCCTACCGCAAGGTGGAAGGCGGGCGGGCCGGCATGGAGATCGATTATCTCTCCGCGATCGAGGAGGGCAACTTCGTCATCGCCCAGGCCAATGCGACCCTGGACCCGGACGGACTGCTGACCGATGCGCTGGTGTCCTGTCGGCACTCGAACGAGTTCACGATGAAGGCCCCGGACGAGGTCCAGTACATGGACGTCTCACCTAGGCAGATCGTCTCGGTGGCCGCCTCGCTCATCCCCTTCTTGGAGCACGACGACGCCAACCGCGCCCTCATGGGCTCCAACATGCAGCGCCAGGCGGTGCCGACACTGCGCGCCGAGAAGCCCCTGGTGGGCACCGGCATGGAGCGGGCGGTGGCCAAGGACTCGGGCGTGGTGGTGCGGGCGCGCCGCGGCGGTGCCATCGAATCGGTGGATGCCGCGCGTATCGTGGTACGGGTCAACGACGAGGAGGCCGAGCCCGGCGTGCCGGGTGTCGACATCTACACCCTGACCAAGTACACCCGCTCCAACCAGAACACCTGTATCAACCAGCGTCCGCTGGTGAAGCCAGGGGATGCCATTGCCAAGGATGACGTCCTGGCCGACGGTCCCTCCACCGACATGGGCGAACTGGCCCTGGGCCAGAACCTGCGCGTCGCCTTCATGCCCTGGAACGGCTACAACTTCGAGGACTCGATCCTGATCTCCGAGCGGGTGGTCCAGGAGGACCGCTTCACCAGCATCCACATTGAGGAGCTGACCTGTCTGGCCCGCGACACCAAGCTGGGGCCGGAGGAGATCACGAGCGACATCCCCAACGTCGGCGAGTCGGCCCTGTCGAAGCTCGATGAGTCGGGTATCGTCTATGTGGGTGCCGAGGTGCGCGACGGCGACATCCTGGTGGGCAAAGTGACACCCAAGGGCGAGACCCAGCTCACCCCCGAGGAAAAGCTGCTGCGCGCCATCTTCGGCGAGAAGGCGTCCGACGTGAAGGACACCTCGCTGCGTCTGCCCTCGGGTATGACCGGCACCGTGGTCGATGTGCAGGTCTTCACCCGCGACGGGGTGGAGCGCGACAAGCGCGCCCAGCAGATCCAGGAACAGGAACTCGATCGGGTGCGCAAGGACTTCGCGGACCAGGCGCGCATCATGGAGAACGACACCTTCCAGCGCGTGGAGCGGATGCTCATCGGCAAGGTTGCCGACGGCGGCCCCGGTACGCTCAAGCCCGGCTCCAAGATCACCAAGACCTACCTGCAGGAGATCACCGAACGGGGGTCGCGCGATCGCTGGTTCGAGATCCGGATGCACGGCGAGGAGGTCGCCGTGCAGTTGGAGGCCGTCGCCAACCAGATCAAGCTGCAGCGCGAGGAGTTCCGCGACCGCTACGAGGTCAAGAAGCGCAAGATCGCGAGCGGTGACGACCTGGCCCCGGGCGTGCTCAAGATGGTCAAGGTCTATGTCGCGGTCAAGCGGCGCATCCAGCCGGGCGACAAGATGGCCGGGCGCCACGGCAACAAGGGCGTCATCTCCAAGGTCGTGCCGGTGGAGGACATGCCCTTCTCCGCCGACGGTGAGCCGGTGGACATCGTGCTCAACCCGCTCGGCGTGCCCTCGCGTATGAACGTGGGCCAGATCCTGGAGACCCACCTGGGCTGGGCGGCCAATGGTCTCGGGGTCAAGATCGAGCGCCTGCTCCGGTCTCAGACCGCGGTGGCCGAGCTGCGCGAGTTCCTGGACAAGGTCTACAACACCAGCGGGCGCCAGGAGGACCTGGCGAGCTTCACGGACGAGGAAATCCTGGAACTGTCGCGCAACCTGGTGAAGGGCGTGCCGCTCGCCACCCCGGTCTTCGACGGTGCCACCGAGGACGAGATCCGCGGGATGCTGGTGCTCGCCGAGCGCGACAACACCGCCCAGGGCATCCCGGTCGGCCAGACCCTGCTCTGCGACGGGCGCACCGGCGACCCCTTCGAGCGCCCGGTGACCGTGGGCTATATGTACATGTTGAAGTTGAACCACCTGGTCGACGACAAGATGCACGCCCGCTCCACCGGCCCCTACAGCCTGGTAACCCAGCAGCCGCTGGGCGGCAAGGCGCAGTTCGGCGGTCAGCGCTTCGGGGAGATGGAGGTCTGGGCCCTGGAGGCCTATGGCGCGGGCTATACGCTGCAGGAGATGCTCACGGTCAAGTCCGACGATGTGAACGGGCGCACCAAGATGTACAAGAACATCGTCGATGGCGACCACCGCATGGAGGCCGGCATGCCGGAGTCCTTCAACGTGCTGGTGAAGGAAATCCGCTCGCTCGGGATCAACATCGAGTTGGAACAGGACTGAACGTAGGAGCGGCGGCGCGAGCCGCCGCGACTAACGCGACTCATCGGCCCGCGGGTGGGCCTCCTACGTCAAGCTGGGAGATCGTGAATTGAAAGACCTTCTCAAGATTATCAAGCAGCAGGGTCAGGCCCTGGAATTCGACGCGATCAAGATCGGGCTGGCCTCGCCCGAGATGATCCGGTCCTGGTCCTTCGGTGAGGTCAAGAAGCCCGAGACCATCAATTACCGCACCTTCAAGCCGGAGCGTGACGGGCTCTTCTGCGCCAAGATCTTCGGCCCCATCAGCGACTACGAGTGCGTGTGCGGCAAGTACAAGCGCTTGAAGCACCGCGGCGTGGTGTGCGAGAAGTGCGGCGTGGAGGTCACGCTGGCCAAGGTCCGGCGCGAGCGCATGGGCCATATCGATCTCGCGAGCCCCGTCGCCCACATCTGGTTCCTCAAATCCCTGCCGTCGCGCATCGGGCTCCTGCTCGATATGACGCTGCGCGACATCGAGCGCGTGCTCTATTTCGAGTCCTTCGTGGTCATCGACCCGAACATGGTGCCCAACCTGGAGCGGGGCCAGTTGCTCACCGACGAGCAATACCTGGAGGCACTGGAGGAGAACGGGGACGAGTTCGACGCCCGCATGGGCGCCGAGGCGATCTATGAACTCCTGCGCACCATCGACGTCCAGGCCGAGGTCCGGCGGATGCGCGAGGAGATCGAGAGCACCAACTCCGAGACCAAGATCAAGAAGCTGGCCAAGCGCCTGAAGCTCATGGAGTCGCTGATCGACTCGGGCAACCGCCCCGAGTGGATGATCCTGACCGTGCTGCCGGTGCTGCCCCCGGAGTTGCGCCCGCTGGTGCCGCTCGACGGCGGGCGCTTCGCGACCTCCGATCTGAACGACCTCTACCGGCGCGTCATCAACCGCAACAACCGGTTGAAGCGGCTCCTGGACTTGGTCGCCCCCGATATCATCGTGCGCAACGAAAAGCGCATGTTGCAGGAGGCGGTCGACGCCCTGCTGGACAACGGCCGGCGCGGTCGGGCCATCACCGGTACCAACAAGCGCCCGCTGAAGTCGCTCGCCGACATGATCAAGGGCAAGCAGGGGCGCTTCCGCCAGAACCTGCTCGGCAAGCGCGTCGACTACTCCGGCCGTTCGGTCATCGTGGTCGGCCCGACGCTGCGCCTACACCAGTGCGGCCTGCCCAAGCGCATGGCCCTGGAACTGTTCAAGCCCTTCATCTTCAGCAAGCTGCAATTGCGCGGCCTGGCGGCCACCATCAAGGCGGCCAAGAAGATGGTAGAGCGCGGCACCCCGGAGGTCTGGGATATCCTCGAAGAGGTGATCCGCGAGCACCCGGTGATGCTCAACCGCGCCCCCACCCTGCATCGCCTGGGCATTCAGGCCTTCGAGCCGGTGCTGATCGAGGGCAAGGCGATCCAGTTGCATCCGCTGGTCTGTACCGCCTTCAACGCCGACTTCGACGGCGACCAGATGGCCGTGCATGTGCCCCTGTCGCTGGAGGCGCAGATCGAGGCGCGCGCCCTGATGATGGCGAGCAACAACATCCTCTCGCCCGCTAACGGCGAGCCCATCATCGTGCCCTCCCAGGACGTGGTGCTCGGGCTCTATTACACGACTCGCGAGCGGGTCAATGCCAAGGGCGAGGGCAGCGTCTACTGTGACATCGACGAGGCGCGGCGCGCCTACGAGACCGGACACGCGGACCTGCAGGCGCGGGTGCGCGTGCGTATCCCCGAGGTCATCAAGGAGGAGGACGGTACCCTGCGCTCGGTGGTGAGCATCAAGAGCACGACGCTCGGGCGCGCACTGGTCTTCGCCATCGTGCCCGACGGGCTGCCCTTCGACCTGGTCGACCGCCCGCTCGGCAAGAAGGCGATCTCGCGCCTCATCAACACCTGCTATCGCCGCCTGGGGCTGAAGGCGACCGTGGTCTTCGCCGACCAGATCATGTACATGGGCTTCCGCATGGCCACCCGTTCCGGGGTGTCCATCGGCCTCGACGACATGGCGGTCCCGGAGGAGAAGCCCGGCATCCTGGCCGACGCCGAGAAGCAGGTGAAGGAAATCGAGGACCAATACGCCTCGGGTCTGGTCACCAATGGCGAGCGCTACAACAAGGTCATCGACATCTGGTCGCACACCAACGACCAGGTGGCCAAGTCCATGATGTCCAAGCTCGGCAAGCAGACGGTCCCGGACCGTGACGGCAACCCGGTGCAGCAGGACTCGTTCAACTCCATCTATATGATGGCCGACTCCGGCGCCCGCGGCTCCGCCGCCCAGATCCGCCAGCTTGCGGGGATGCGCGGCCTCATGGCCAAGCCGGACGGTTCCATCATCGAGACCCCGATCACGGCCAACTTCCGTGAAGGGCTCAACGTCATCCAGTATTTCATCTCCACCCACGGCGCCCGCAAGGGCCTCGCGGACACGGCGCTGAAGACCGCCAACTCGGGTTATCTGACGCGCCGGCTGGTGGACGTGGCCCAAGACATGGTGGTTCTGGAGACCGACTGCGGGACCGAGAAGGGGCTGCTGATGTCGCCCATCATCGAGGGCGGCGACGTGGTCGAGCCCCTGCGCGAGCGGGTACTCGGGCGCGTGGTATCCACGGACGTCTATGTCCCGGGGACCGATGAGCTGATTTGCAGCGCCGGTTCCATGCTGGATGAGTCGATGGTGGAGCGCTTCGAGATTGCCGGTATCGACCAGTTGCGGGTGCGCTCGCCCATCACCTGCCAGTCGCGCATCGGTGTCTGCGCCCAGTGCTATGGGCGCGATCTGGCGCGCGGGCATCGGGTCAACATGGGTGAGGCGGTGGGCGTCATCGCCGCCCAGTCCATCGGTGAGCCGGGCACCCAGCTCACCATGCGCACCTTCCACATCGGTGGTGCGGCGTCCCGAACGGCCGCGGTCAGCAGCATCGAGATCAAGAACGGCGGCACCATCCGGCTGCACAACATCAAGACGGTCCGCCACCACACCGGCAACCTGGTCGCGGTCTCGCGCTCCGGTGAATTGACCGTGGTCGACGACAAGGGGCTGGAGAAGGAGCGCTACAAGGTCCCCTACGGTGCCACCCTGCGCGCCGGTGACGGTGACGTGGTCAAGGGCGGCGACGTGGTCGCCAACTGGGACCCCCACACCCACCCGGTGGTCACCGAGGTGGCCGGTAAGCTGGAGTTCGAGGACTTCATCGAGGGCGTGACGGTGCAGGCCCAGGTGGACGACGTGACCGGGCTGACCTCGCGCGTCGTCATCGACCCCAAGCAGCGCCCGGCCACCGGCAAGGACCTGCGCCCGATGATCAAGCTGTTGGGCGAGGACGGCAAGGCGCTCAACCTGGTCGGCACGGATCTCCCCGCGGTCTACTTCCTGACCGCCGGCGCCATCGTCAGCGTCGAGGACCTGGCACACGTCGGGGTCGGCGACATCCTGGCGCGTATCCCGCAGGAGTCCAGTAAGACGCGCGACATCACCGGCGGTCTGCCGCGCGTCGCGGATCTGTTCGAGGCACGCAAGCCCAAGGAGCAGGCGCTCTTGGCGGAGGCCAGCGGCACCATCGGCTTCGGCAAGGACACCAAGGGCAAGCAGCGGCTCGTCATCACCAAGGACGACGGCGAGACGGTCGAAGAACTGATCCCCAAGTGGCGCCACGTCAACGTCTTCGAGGGCGAGCGGGTGGAGCGCGGCGAGGTGATCGCCGACGGTGAACTGGCCTCCCACGACATCCTGCGGCTCAAGGGCGTCACCGCGCTGGCCGAATATCTGGTCAAGGAGATCCAGGACGTCTACCGGCTCCAGGGCGTGAAGATCAACGACAAGCACATCGAGGTCATCGTCCGCCAGATGCTGCGCAAGGTCGAGATCGTCTCCCCCGGCGACACCCGGCTGCTGCGCGGCGAGCAGGTCGAATACACCACCATGATGGACGAGAACGCCCGGGTCACCGCGGAAGGCAAGGAACCGGCGCTCTATGAGCCCCTGCTGCTCGGCATCACCAAGGCCTCGCTCGCCACCGAGTCCTTCATCTCCGCCGCCTCCTTCCAGGAGACCACGCGGGTGCTGACCGAGGCGGCGGTGCGCGGCTCCAACGACCGCCTCACGGGCCTGAAGGAAAACGTCATCGTCGGCCGCCTGATCCCCGCCGGCACGGGCCTCGCCTACCACAACGAGCGCAAGCGCCTGCGCCGCGAGGAGGATCGCGCCTCCGGCAAGGTCGAGATGGATACCGAGGAACTGGAGGAGGCGCTGAAGAAGGCGCTCAATACCTCCGCGTAGAGAGGAGCGGGGGCGTCCCGCCCCCGCCGCGCACCTGTCGCCGCCAACGGCCAGGGATGGCGGTGATTTCTCGTGACACCGCTCCGGCGGTGTCACGCCTGTGTTGGGCGCAGTGCGCCCCGCGGCCTCGCTGCCGTACCTTCGGTTTCTCGCCCCCTGAGTCGGTCCGCCCCCCGCAGTTGCGTCGCCGAAGCCCCTGGATTGACACTCCACGACCCACTCGCATACACTCGCACGCTATCCAATCAATCACTTGGATATCCCGCCATGACCCGTAAAGAAGCAGCAGAAAATATCCGGCGCATGCGCGAATACCGGCGCAAGGTCACTTCTTCTAAAGAAGCGGCTATCGCTGCGCTGAAAAGGGCAGGAATTTTCACCAGCACCGGCAAAGTTGCTGATCCCTACAAAGCCCTTTGGCCTGATACGCCCAAGTAATCGCTGAGGGCTAAGTTCGCCTGACATGACACCCCATCATGATCCGATCCTTCCGCGACCGCAGGACCGCCGGCTTTGCCGCAGGCAAGCGGATCAAGGAATCTCAAGCGATCGAACGCCAAGCCCAGCGCCGTCTGCGGATACTCAACGACGCGGTACGGATCGAGGACTTGATGGGACTCCCCTCCAACCACTTCGAGGCCCTGGCGGGTGACCGCGGCGGGCAGTTCAGTATCCGCATCAACGACCAGTGGCGGGTCTGCTTCACCTTCGCCGACGGAGACGCCCATGATGTCGAGATTACCGACTACCATTGATGAGCCCCCGCTCCTCGTGCTCCCGCCGATCCACCCCGGCGAGGTCTTGCGTGAGGAACTGGTTGAACTGGGTCTCTCCCCCGATGCCTTGGCGAGCGCCTTGGACCTGGCGCCAACGCCGCTGACCGAGGTCCTCGACGGCAAGCGGTCGATCACCGCCGACACGGCGTTGCGGCTCGCCCGCTATTTCGGCACCTCGGCACGGTTCTGGATGAACCTGCAATTGAGCTATGAACTGGCCGTTGCTGAGCAGATCTTGGGCCAGACCATCGCTGAGCGGGTGCGGCCGCGGGCCGCGTAACCGATGCCTAAGGTTCGGGAGATTGGCCGCCTTTGAGGCGGACAGTAGCCGTGCGGGACGGGGCATTCGCCCCGTCCCGAATGTTTATTCCGTCGTCGGCCGCTGGCGCAAGTCGACGGGGCCGTGAAGTAAGGACGAAAATGGCGAATCGGCTTCTCGTCGGACTGATTAGCATAATCGGCATCTTAATCATGCTCGGCGGACTCGATCGATATATCTTCAGTAAGAGAATCTCCGCTGTTGATCCCAAGGCGCTTTATTACAATGTGAAGTCTGTGATCGCGCAAGCCCAGATGCAGTCAGTGGGGACGGTCCTGTCCGGCAACGCTGATGCGGCCGAGTTCGGGTCTTACCGGGTTGTTCTGGCAACTGATCATCTCGTGATTCGCCGTGCGGGACGGGGCATTCGCCCCGTCCCGAATCTTTATTCCGTCGTCGGCCGCTGGCGCGAGTCGACGGGGCCGTGAAGAAGGACGAAAATGGCGAAACGGCTTCTCATCGGACTGATAAGCATAGTCGGCATCTTAATCATGCTCGGCGGACTCGACCGATATATCTTCAGTAAGAGAATCGCCGCTGTTGATCCCAAGGCGCTTTATTACAATGTGAAGTCTGTGATCGCGCAAGCCCAGATGCAGTCAGTGGGGGCGGCCCCGTCCGGCACTGCTGCAGCGGCCGAGTTTGGGTCTTACCGGGTTGTTCTGGCAACTGATCATCTCGTGATTCTCTATACCGCCAGCCTCACATCAAGCGCTTACCTGGCATTTAATCGCATCGGCAACAGTAACGCTTGGGCGGTGGGCTGGCTACGGGGCGCGCATTTCTCTCAGGTCGGCACTTTCAGGTTTTGATATCTATGAAATACGAAGCAAGAGTGACGCTAACAAGAGTGGAGTACCACGGAGACAATTTAGGGAGCAACATCCGCATCAGGGTCACTGTATCAGGAAGATCGTCGTCGTTGCGATTCCGTATCAAACCCGGGGAGTCGCGAGCCCCAAACCAACTCGTTTACGATGAAAGAACGGACGCGAACGAAGTATCGCTGAGTTCGTCGGCGTCTGCCACTGAAGCAGACCCGGTGCATGACGACACCGGTTCCGCATCTGCAATGCTTCGCTTTGACGCCAGCGGCACACAGGACGCCGTATTAGATATCCCGATTCAAGGGGATCGAAAAGGCGACAAGAGCAAAAGAGCGATCTTGATTCTGACGTTCTCCGGGGTTCTTAGGGAAACGGGCGAGCGCTTCGTCTCCCTTGTCCAACCGGAAGGATGGCTCAAGATCAAGAGCGAAGATAGTCGCTCTTATCCTAATGTCATCCCGTTCGGTTTGCGAGTGACCATCACGAGCAATGATGGCGTGCGAGAGTTCTTTACGATTGAAGAAGGACAGCTTCGAGGAAACAAAGCAAGCGTGGCATTGAAGGCGGACGGAACCAGCTTTCTCCAAGAGGACAACCCTCAAACGGGAGCGGTGACGTTGCGCTTCTCGAAACGCGATGAAATCCTGACGATTGACGGGCGCGAGGAACGCTATTGGGCAGTCACCGACCCTGATAATCCTATTCCCTCCGGCACCCATGACCTTGAACTTCCATACGAGTTGCACCGCTACGGTGCGAGCTATCGTCAACAGGCCGCATTTGCCCGCACATGGTTCCGGGTAGGGCACTCCGGAGATCGCTTCTTGCATGCTGGGTCCGTCTCGTTGGGGTGCGTTACCGTAAGACAGGTCGAGCGATGGGATGAGATCTGCGGACTTATCATTACCGCGAGGAAAGGTGATTTGAAGAGTATCGGACAAATCATCGTTACTTGACCAGGAAATCCGCGTAGTGCGAAACTCCGCAGGAGGTTACGCCAACCGGCCGACGCCGGATTGTTTTTTGGCCGGACCGGGTTTTTCTCATCCGCCACGCGGGACAGGCATTCGTCCCTTCCCGCATGTTTATCCCGTTGTCGGTCGCTGGCGCGAGTCGATGGGGCCGGAAAAACGCGTTGCGGACGTGGTGAATGCCCCATTTAAGTGTGCCGGCCCCGCTGGGTGCGAGTCCTCAATGCAAAACCTCATCGACGTCAGTGGCCGTGAAGGTGCGATCCAACCAGTCCAGCAGCGTATCGGCGTCGGCGGCCAGGACGCGGCGGCGCTGCTGATCCGATACCGTGCCGAATTTGTGCTCCAAGAGCCGCAGGAGCATGGTGGCTTCACCAGTCTGCTTTCCGCGCCGCTCGCCGATCTGCTCAAACCGCGTCTGGAATGAAACCATGGCTTTCGTCTCCTCGGGATAGTCACGTTGATATTGTTCGCGTTCAGCATCGCTCAAGGCGGCATAGATATCGACGAACTGAACGAGACAATAGTGGGCGAGCCGATGGATCGAGAATCGGCGTGACTCGGTTTCTTCCTCGAGCACGAACAGCAGGGCCTCGCGGCGACCGTCCGGCCACTCGACCAACAGCGGTACGTCCAGTTCACGGAAGCGTTCGCCCAGTCGCTCCTTCAGTTGTTCCTCACGGATCGGAATGATCCGAGCCCGTTCGTCAACGCCCGCGGCCTCGTCCGCGGCGAAGAACTGCAACGACTCCCGCGGATAATCAACGATCAGGTTGTTGAAGATCTGGTCGTGGTCCATGATGGTCCCCAAGCGTTTGCGGCCAAGTTGTCCTCTGGCTTTGTCAGGGGAGGATTCTGCGGACAAGTGGGCGTGGCTGCACGGGTCTTCGCCTGGTCCTTCGGCGAGCCTTCACCAGTGCGGCCTGCCAAAGCGCATGGCGCTCGAACTCTTCAAGCCCATCATCCTGCCCCCCCAGGACGTGGTGCTCGGGCTCTACTACACGACTCGCGAGCGGGTCAACGCCAAGGGCGAAGGCAGCGTCTACTGTGACATCGACGAGGCGCGGCGCGCCGACGAGACCGGACATGCGGACCTGCAGGCGCGGGTGCGGGTGCGCATCCCCGAGGTCATCAAGGAGGAGGACGGCACCCTGCGCTCGGTCGTGAGCATCAAGTCGACGACGCGCGGGCATCGGGTCAACATGGGTGAGGCGGTGGGCGTCATCGCCGCCCAGTCCATCGGTGAGCCGGGCACCCAGCTCACCATGCGCACCTTCCGCATCGGTGGTGCGGCCTCCCGAACGGCCGCCGTCAGCAGCATCGAGATCAAGAACGACGGGTGGACGACGTGACCGGCCTGACCTCGCGCGTCGTCATCGACCCCAAGCAGCGCCCGGCCACCGGCAAGGACCTGCGCCCGATGATCAAGCTGTTGGGCGAGGACGGCAAGGCGCTCAACCTGGTCGGCACGGATCTCCCCGCGG
>Ga0247840_10006321_pt1 | contig 17170 bp, 17 predicted proteins | sample LaCruzMarch2015__FD_192404 | JGI IMG/M metagenome (GOLD analysis project Ga0247840, IMG submission 192404) | Freshwater microbial communities from meromictic Lake La Cruz, Castile-La Mancha, Spain - LaCruzMarch2015_17m | ecosystem: Environmental > Aquatic > Freshwater > Lake | place: Spain... | reverse complement strand
AAAAAGTCTTGGAAAAAATATTTCGTTTTTTATGGTTTGGCGTTTTTGGACTGTTTTTTTCTTATTTCTGAAAGCATTCCAATGTAAAAAGTGAAAACCTGTGTTTTTTTTGAAATTAAATAATAAATTTAAATAAATTAAAAAATATAATTTATTTAATTATAACGATGTTGTCAAATAATTTACAAATGTGTTTTTTTTGCGAGGAAGTTTACCCTATTAATTCTTGTTTCATAAATAATCATGATGGAATATGGATTTGCGATGAAAACGGTGGTAGATGTGAATTTATAATGTCTAAAAGAAACACAATTGAAACCAATGTTGATTGTCCTGTTTGTTTTGAAACCAAAAAAACAATTGAATTACCTACTTGTAGTCATAGAGTTTGTTTAGATTGTTGTAAAACAATTTATTTTGGTAGTGATTCTACTGTTCAAAGACCTTCTATTCAATGGAAAGAATTTGAATCACCCATTTGGCCATTTCATGATGAAGAGGAAGGTTATGAAGAAAAGATAGAAGAATATTCAACATTTGAAATAGTCGATTATGAAAATAAATCATATGATGAATTAGTAAATATTAGAAATAGTTTGATCAATCAAAGACCAGATTGGATGAACACTGAAGTATTTATAAATTATGAAAATAATAACTTTAAGTATCATTTACGATGTAGTGAATTAGACAGCGAATGGGAATTATATCAGCAAGGTAAAAAAATGCGCAATTGTCTTTGTCCATTGTGTCGCTCCACTCCCTTCTAAAAAGGACGCTGTCTCGCCTACGTCGCATATACCATACCGCAATTACCTCCCACAAAGTAGATTTCATTGATCCGTTCTTCGAACAAATACATGTCAAAATTGTAGTCATAAATGCGCCAAGTAGGCTTATTGATCCCGACCACATTCCCTGTTTCAGGATCGCAAATGGTCAAACTTTGCGCGAGCGGATCGAGGGGCGGGATAATCGTCGTAAATTCGAATTCAATTTGATTGAAACGACTCATGTTGATCGCACCGGAAGGTTGCAAATCGAATGCCGAAGTATTAATACAGAAATTATAACAATAAAGACCATCGGGTGCATTTCCTGATGTTCGTATATATTTTTCGATATAATTGAAAATACCAGCTGGTTGAATATTTTCTCGATAAGAACCATCTAACAAAATACCAAGAGCAAGTAAAATCATTTTGTCATTTTCAGGCGAATATGTATTCGTAATCATCCAACCCGTTAATTTTCCATCAATGTTTACTCCTGGACCAATGTATAAGGTTTCTACTGTGGCTCCATTGGTTCTAACAATTGGATAAAAACCCGCTGTTGGCGCAGGAATAATATCTTTTGGCATGTAATTATAAGGCCAATTCGTATAATTGGACCATTCATTGCGTAGGTTAGCATCGCTGCGCTGAAAATAAAATAAATAACTCGAAACCATTCCAAGCGAATCTAATTGAACTTTATTCGGACCCGTGACATTATAAAAAATGGATTCATGCACTTGTTTAATGAGATATTTTTGTTCATTGAGTGCAAAGAGTCGTTCTTCGTCGTTGGATAAGAAACAATAGGTGCAATTGAGATGGATGTCCGCATTCCATAATGTCCGTATATCCACATAAGAATCGATTCCTAAAAATACATCAGGAGGAGGTTGCAAAAAACGGTAAAATTGTTGATAAAATAAATTAAAATTCGGTGCTACATAGGGGAAGTTATTGACACCATCTAACACATCACGTATTTGAAATAACTGATTAATCGGACGAAAAGTAATATTAATATGTAATTCATTATATTGTAACGAGGTAAGAGGAAAAGCCATTTGAGATTTTAAACCAAACCAATTGTTGAGTGGTATATATAAGATGGATCCACGAATCGACGGTTCAGCTCCAGCCGGAGATTCGGTATAATATGCATTTGGATAAGAGTTTACTCGGGAACCACTATTTCCAGGATCATTTAATTCTGGTACATTTCCAATCATTTTGTCAAACAATCCTTTTTTATTACCTGAAAAATCTCGCTGCACCGCAGCTAATAAGTAGTCGCCAGAATATTCTTGTAATGTATAATTACCACAAGTAATACTAATTTTTGAAATCATTTTTGCTCCTAAATTTTCAATCCATCGAAATTCATAGGGTGCCCAACGACCATTATTCGATTGTATATCAGGAGATTCTAAAGAGGTGGGGACAGGTGGGAAAATAGGGCTCCATATGTTAGGTAGAGCAATCGATAAATACGTATCCATTAATAAGTCCGCATAACGCGGTATTTTAAAAGTGAAACTAGATTCGTCGGTGAGTCGAAGCGTTTTGGCTCCTTCGAAATCAACTCGAAATTTTTGTAGACCAAAATTTGTGTATTGTGCATATGCACTTTTAAAGAAAGTTTTTGAAGGATTTCCGTTTAATATAATATTTTGTTGTCCTTGACTAACTAAATTCATAAGACCGCCTGCCATGACTATTTATTTAATATGATATATAATATCTAAATAATTATTTTTATTTATATAGTATATAATAACTAATGTCATTACCAAATGCAAATACAAATGCAACCATGGTATTAGATCCTGAAATTGGTCAACTATTTAAAGATAATGAAAAATCAGATTTAGTTCGAATGTTGAGTAATCGTTCTTGTTTAAATAAATTCAATATATCTCTTATTTACACATTTCATGTTCTTCAATCAGCTGGTATTTTTGTTACTACTTTAGCTACAGGATATAATAATACTCAATTAATTTGGGTAGGTATTGGATTAAATGTTCTTGCTTCTCTAGTAAATGTATTAGAAAAAACAAATAATAATATTTCCGAACAATTATTACAAGATATTATTAAAATTAAAAATAAAATGTATGTAGATGAGGGTTCTATTAGTGACCCTAACATGGAAGAATTGTCGAAAAATAAATGATAACCCAATAAAGAATAAAGAATTATTAGATTATAATAAAATTATTATTATTATAATATAAGAATATGTCTTCAAATCCAAAAGAAATGGCAAAACAATTGATTGATTCTGTGTCAAACATTAAGGAAAATATGGTTATGAAGATTTTGATTGTTATTATATTTGTGATTATTTTGTTGGCATTAGCCTATTATTTTTATATGCGTAATTTACCTAGCTATGAATGTAATGCGATGGATGCACTTTATAGTTCTCTCAATGGAAGTATTCGATCAATTAACGTAATAGATCCAGATTGTAAATATTTATTTAGAGACTATTATATTAAAACTGCTTACAATTGCTGCAGCGGGGGATCCTATAAAAACGATTTTGTAGATACTTGTGTTTTAAAAGATTTATTAAAACAAGGCGTTCGTGGACTCGACTTTGAAATTTATTCGATGAATGATAAACCCGTGGTCGCTACATCAACTTCCGATAGTTATCATGTAAAAGAAACTTACAATTCGATTGACTTTTCCGAAGTTATGAATATTTTACGTGATTATGCATTTGTTACTGCGACCGCACCAAATTCATCAGATCCAATTATTATTCATTTACGATTCAAAAGTAGTAACCAAAAAATGTATCAAAATTTCGCGAAATTATTGGAAAATTACGACAATTTATTATTAGGAAAAGATTACAGTTATGAATATTATGGCAAAAATTTAGGAGAAGTAAAATTATTACTTTTTATGAAAAAGATTGTGATTATTGTCGATCGTTCCGATATTTCATTTTTAGAATGTCAAGAATTTTATGAATATGTCAACATGACAAGTAATTCCGTTTTTATGCGCGCGCTTCGTTATTATGATATTGCTTATACGCCAGATCTAAACGAACTCATTGAATTCGATCGAAGAAACATGACGATTGGTATGCCAGATAAAGGATCAAATCCAGAGAATCCAAGCGCACTTGTTATGAGAGAAACGGGAACTCAATTATTAGCCATGCGATATCAATTATTTGATAACAATTTAGAAGAAAATAATATGTTTTTTGATTTAGCAGGATATGCTTTTGTTTTAAAACCCGAAAATTTGAGATTTGTTCCAGTGGTTATTCCTACACCACCACCTCAAAATCCAGATGTTTCTTATGCAACCCGTGTAATTTCTAGTGATTTTTACAAATTTGATATATAAATTTTCGAACAAAATATTATTATATATTATAATCAATTATCCATCTATGAAAAATAGTGCATGTGATAAGAAAATGAGTTTTGATGAATGTGAATTGGCTATTTTGCGAATGCAAGTAGATGAGGCACAAAAAAAAATGTCCAAACGCGCCGTCAATACGCCAGATATTAAACGCATTATTAATATCGTAGAAGAATTTATCAAGAAAAAACAATTGGTTTGTTATGGTGGGATTGCGATTAATGCATTACTTCCAGAAGATGCAAAAATCTATGACTTTGAATTAGAATTACCAGATTATGATTTTTTTAGTGCAAATGCAATGGAAGATGCCAAAGAATTAGCAAATATTTATTACAAAGCTGGTTATAATGAAGTTGAAGCCAAAGCTGGACAACATCATGGAACCTTTAAAGTATATGTCAATTTTTTAGGGGTTGCTGATATTACATTATTACCCAAAGAATTGTTTCAAACCATCAAAAAAAATGCAGTAAAAGTGAATGAAATCTTATATACAGATCCTAATTTTTTACGTATGGGGATGTATTTGGAACTAGAAAGACCGAGCGGGGACACGGATCGTTGGGAAAAAGTTTTAAAACGATTAATATTGATTAACAAATTTTATCCTTTGAACACCGATCATTGTAAAATGGTGGAATTTCAACAAGAAATGGAAAATAAAGAAAACGAAGACAAAATTTATAATACTGTGAAAAATGTCTTTATCAATCAAGGAGTGGTTTTTTTTGGAGGGTATGCGATTTCACAATATAGTCAATATATGCCGAAAAAATTACAAAAAAAAGTGCAACATATACCAGATTTCGATGTTTTGGCACATGATCCTAAAAAAATAGCAGAAATTGTAAAAGAGCGATTAAAAGACATTCATATTAATAATGTTAAAATTGTGAAACATGAATCGATTGGTGAAGTGGTTCCTGAACATTATGAAATAAGAGTCGGAAAAGATACGGTTGCTTTTTTATATCAACCAGTTGCTTGTCATAGTTACAATGTTATTATGATCGATGGAAAAAAAGCTCGTATTGCCACCATTGATACCATGTTGAGTTTTTATTTGGCCTTTTTATATGCGAATCGTAAATATTATAATATTGATCGTATTTTATGCATGTCCAAGTTTTTATTCGACGTTCAACAGAAAAACCGTTTACAGCAAAAAGGATTATTGAAACGATTTAGTATTTTATGTTATGGACATCAAGATTCCAGAGAAGAAATGCGAGCTCAAAAGGCAGAAAAATTTAAAGAACTCCAAGATAAGAAAACGAGCAAAGAATATGAAGAATGGTTTTTGAATTACAATCCTGGGAAAAAAACAGTTGTTATTGGAGAAACATCATTAAATAAAAATAAAAATAAAAAAATAAAAACTATCAAATTAAAACCAAAATCTAGTAAAAAGACTAATAAAAAGAAGACAAAAACGAAAAAAAGAAAGGGAATTTTCTTTTAATTTTGATATAAATTGTTTCGAATTTTATTACCATGTAAACTGATACGGATGTCCATCGTAATAATCTTTGTCATCATCTTTTATCCATGCATTATCATACCAATAACCTTTAAAATAATAATCGTCGTTTAAATAATAATTATGATAGTTATTAATGATGATAGCAATGAAATAGTTGAACCAATTTTCATGTCTTATGTTAAAATGATATTCATTTTCAGGATCTAATAAATGCTCATTATATTTTGGAACAGATAAGATATGATTTTTTATTTCTTCCATAGTATATTTTTTATTTGTCAAAAATTTGATGATATCAAGATAGATTTGTTCTTCTATATTTTTAGGAAAGAAAGTATGATGTTCCATCATACATAAATAATTATAAATATCACGATTGTTTTCAAATAAATCTTTGATATTATGTCCATTCATTTTTGTTTTCAATATTCTTGGATATCCATCGTAGAATTTGTCACCTTCACCATATAACCAGTATTGTTTCCACCAATATCCATTGTAATAATTATCATCATGTAAATAATAATTATTATAATTATTGATAATCAAATCCATAAAATAGTCAAACCAATCATGATATTTATACAAATACTCCAACCAATCTTGAGATTCAATAAAAGAATCATGATAAGACTTCAATGATAAGAGATGGATTTTTATTTCTCTATTCGTATCCTTATTATTACTCAAAATTTTAAGAATATCATCATAGATTTTTTCTGTCTTTTTATTTGAAAATTCTAAATATCCCTTCATACACAATAAATAAGTAATAATATCATCATGACTACACTCATGAGAATAAGCCAAATACTCAAACCAATCTTGAGATTCCAAATAATCATAATAAGAAGGAAATGATAAGATATGGTTTTTTATTTCTTTCATTTTATAATTTTTATTACTCAAAAGTTCAAGAAGATCTACATAGATTCTTTCTATCTTTTTATTTGGAAATTCTAAAGATCCCTTCATACACCATAAATAATGATAAATATCACGACTATTTTCAAATAAATATTTCATATTTTGTGTATTCATTTTTATTTTTAAAATTCGAATATCATCATTATAAGATAAAATATGTTGTAATACGTCCATATTTAAATTTGTTTCAACCTTTGTCATCTTGTTAAATAATGTAAGAAATCAATGAAATATTTATTATTTCAATTTTATAAATTAAATTAAATTAAATTAAATTAAATACAATAGGTTTTAAGTAAATAAATATAAACTCCGTGGACAAGTTTATAAAAATCAATGGATCCATTGTGTTTTTTTTGCGAATGTTGAACAATATTTTGAACTACGTAAATATAATGCAATAAGATAAAAATGACTTCCATGAATATTACAAAAAAAGAATGATGTAATCGATCCATTAAATTCCAGTCATTCGTAAAACTACATAGATTTGTTTTTTTCCCAGTTAGGAAAAAAATATGTGTTTCTATCATTCCTTCCAAGATACGATGAATATTATGGTCTTCATTTTTAATAGAAATCATTCCGCCTATTTTATTTAAATGATGAATGTTTAAATATAATACTTTTACGTTTTTCGATGAATCTTGAAAAACATGCGGATATAGTCCATCAATGTATTTTTTATGATAGAAAATTTGTTGATCAATGACATATGGAAACGAACATGATCTACGAATAGTTTCAAATAATTCGTCGATAGTTTGATAATGATTTTTAATTACTTGTTTTCTGGTTTTTACATTGTAATAACAAATATATAATTTTCCATTCACATTTTCAAGAATATTTCCAGGTAAATGTTCGCGTAATAAATCAAATAAAACGGTAAACATGTCTAAATCATATTTTGCTTTAAAATGTTTGGATGCTAGTTGATATATTTTTAACATGATTTCTTCATTATCAATAAAATAAAGCAATGCGGTGATGGCACCAATACTACAACCTGACAATCTCTGAACTGAAATAAGTTTTTGATTTTCCATTTCTTTCAAGTAAAATAAACAACCCGCTAAATAACTGCCATTAAATAATCCACCTTCAAAAACCACATCTAGTAAAAGAGTCTCTTTAAAAGACGTTCGAATTTCATGAATATAATTTTTGATATAGGGTTTTAACATATTTGTTATATTATTATTATAACAAATATGATTTGTAAATACGCATTATTTTAATTCTATGATACTTCATTGCAATGCTTATTTTGAAGTAAACGTTTCAACATTTTTTCACCATCTCTTTTTTCATTGGTAAATATGTTGATAATTTCAGCTGGTGAATAGAAATAAGGTTTCATTTTTTTCAATTGTTTATCTTCGATTTTTTTATTGCATAAATGATAATAGATCTCGTTTAAAACATTATGATTTACTTTTTTCATTTCTAATGTTAAATCAATTCTACCTGGTCTTATTAGTGCAGGATCCAATTGATCATAATGATTGGAAGTCATCACAATGATTCGATTCGGGGTTTCACGAATCCCGTCTAATAAATTCAAGATTTCATCTAAGGTAATTGGTTCCTCTTTTTTATTAGCTACAGTAATATCTTTGCTATTGTTATTACTGTTTGTATCTTCCATTTGTTCAAGTAAATCTTTCAAGTTAAATTTATTTTCTCGATTTTTTTTATTTTTTATATTATTATTAATATTTTGTTCTCGGTTTAATACAATATCTCCAATGCAGTCAATATCTTCAAAAACAATGATTTTTTTATCAAAACCTATACTCCCTTTTGGATTGTCTATGTTATATCTTTCCTCAAAAAAAGCGTTCATTAACTGTTTTAAAGTTTTTATTACCTTGAATGAAAAGACAACAAGATGACGATTTGTTAAATTGGCTAATGCTTTAATAAAACTGGTTTTACCAGTTCCAGGAGAACCATAAAGTCCAATTCCTAAGGTATAAGGAATCCCTTTTTCGTTATACCACGCTTCATTATTGAGAAAAAAATCAATGTATTCAAGAAATTTTTGTTTTTCTTCAAAAAATAAGTTGTCAAAGGTGCGATTACTTTTAAAAAGGGTTTCGTTCCAACATTCATAACTATTATCTTCATATTTATTTTTGATAAGCGTATAAATAAATTTTTTTCGATAACGGATATCTTTCAAAGAAGATAAATAATGATCTGTAATTTTATCTACAAATTGTTTGATTTCATAAGTAGATGTAATGTAAGAATACAATATGATGTCAATGGTTTCCGTTTTATTGCATATACCATTGGTTTTTTTATCTTCATTGTCGCAAGAAAATATTTTGGTATATGCGTAAATTTGCAAATCGGCATCAATGAGAAAACTGGTTGGTTGATTAATAATGTAAAAAGAATCATTGTCGTTTTTATTGTTTTTTTTTCCAGAATAAGAATGAAATTCTTTAATTTGATAAATAGATGAATTTGTTTGAATAATACTATCTAAATGAATCCATAAAGCTTTGAATTTTTCACTAAATGCATTTGTTATGAATAATTTATCGTCATTATAATTACATGTAAAGGTTGTAATTTGACCACTATATTCTGCTGCATTTTTTCGATAAAAAATCGAGAAGATTTCTTTATAAAAATAAGAAGAAGATATCAATTTTACATTTTGACTATTTTTATAAAGAAAATTTGTTAGAAATAATGCTCCAATTAATAATACTAGCGTGAATGGATTATTTGTAGTGATATTATTTTTCAAACTGTCGAAAATAGCCATTCTTATATAGGTATCAAAAATGGATTGGATGTCGCTCATAAATAGATATAAATCACACTTTATTTTTATATCTATTTTTTTATCTATTTATTTTTATCAAAGGACAAAGGACAAATTATATTATATTATAATTTTAACCCCAAGCCCTGTTTAAAATAATACATAAACGATTTTTTTTCAGATATTTTACAAACACTCGTATCTTCAAATACGTCTTCCCAAGAAATTTTTTTATTTTTTTTAAATTTATCCTTTAATTCACCTCCATAAGCAATGAAACCCGCAAATATAGAAACTACAATGAGTGTATAGATTATTTCTTCTATTTTATTTAAAAAAGTAAATTGTGATTTTTTCACTGGAAATAATCGGACTTTGACAGGAAAATCAATGGTAATCCAATAATTATGTTCTTCATAAAATTGCTTATTTATTACATCTTTTTCATGAATGGTTTTTCCTATTTTCAAATAATAATCTTTATTTAATTCGATAAAGTAAATGATAAAGATCAAAAACAACACAGTTAACATGATTTTCATATTTAAACGGGTCGTAATAACAAAGATTAAATAATATCCGATACTATAGATAAATTTTTGAATAGGTGGAATATATACTAAGTTAGCGGTATTTGAAACGAGGATTACTAAAAAGTAAAATAGAAAAAATCCAATGATATATTGGATAACTTTATTTTTGATTATGATATTTTGTTGATAACAAGTAAATAATTGAAGCATGAAATTACTAAAAATGATAAGATAAAAAAGAGCCAATGATTTAATCAAATCGGTTTGATGAGTCGATATTTCTGAAAGAAATCCAAGCATTTATATTTATATTTATAAAATATTTTTACAAGACTAAGTGTTACTAGTCTTACTAGTCGACTAAGTCTTACAAGTTGTTCAAATTCAATATGATTTTCGATAAGAAATAATAGCTAGATCCATATAAAATACTAGTTACTATAAAGCCTTGCACATTCATATTTCCGTCTTTGTTAGAAAGAAAGGGTAAATATCGGAATAAGGTTGATTTAAAAATAGGTAGTTGAAAAATGAAATAAGTAATAATAAGTAAGAGCGGCATTTGAATTTCATCATAAAAGGAATCCAATGCGTCGTCTTTTCGAACCTTTTTTTGATAATTCAAAATAATATCTTCACTTACATCATCTTCAATATAATCTTTTGTTTCCGCTGGAGGAACGTAATTCGGCTGTATATAAGGATCTTGGGTAAGATTTTCAGTGTTTCTAGGAATATCTCGACTTGGTAAGTTGGTAATACCCGTTGCACTTGCTTGTTGTAATCCATTAATGATTTGATTAATTGTGGTCTGGTCTAAATTAACTGTATTATTTTCCATTTTTTGATCAGGAGCTCCACTTGATTCACTAACAACTAGGTTGATATTTGATTCCATGGCTCTACTTCCTGCAGGATCAATCGGTAAATCATGAATACTTGTAGTTTGAGACATATACTGTATCTAAAGAATGTTCATTCAAACGATTTTACGCAAATTCTACAATTTGTTTCTTGCTGTTACATTTGTTAGAAACTCTTTCAAACTTGTAACATTTTCCATCAAATTTATATATTTTATCTTCGATTTCTTCTAGAGGTGGTGCTTTTTGAAACATGCATTCTTTTCCTTTACATACGGAACGAAAAATAGTTGCTAACCCAATTCCTAAAATAATAGACATTACATATTTTCCTGTATTACTTTTTACAAATTTATATAAATGCATATATAATATACTTTTATAAAAAAATCTCTTTTTTTCTAACCTTGAGCTGGGACCGTTTTTATTGCCAATGGATTTAAAGGGCACTTGGTTTCACGCGGAATATATTGAAAACACTGATTTGCATGGTCTTTATATAAAACAGAGGTATAATTTTGTGGTGTTGGATAAACATAAATCACTTTTTGCTCCGATCCTAAAATATATACAAAAAATAATCCAAGAGCAAAACTTATTAAAAATACTGGTAAAGATATATAATCTAATAACATCGTTATACATATTTATAATATTATTTTTTCAAAGGCGTATTAATTTTCTTGTTCTTCTTCTTCTACTTCTTGTTCTTGTTGTTCTTTTGTATCTACTTCTGCTAGTGCTTGTTCTTCTTCAGGTTCCTCTTGAATAACTAAAATCGGTTTTAATTTTTTGGTTTTGTTTTTTACAGGTTTTACATTTGTTTTTAGACTAGCATTGCCTTTATTTTTTACAGGTTTCAAAGTTGGATTTTTCATACCAACAATAAAGGATTTTACAAGAATGTTCCCACCAGTTAGTTCTAATTGATCTAACGTATTTTTTTTTTGAATTAATACATAATTATTATCTATATATTCGACATTATTATAAGCATAAGTGAGTTCTCGAATTTCTCTTGCTTGAGGAGCAATATTATGAATATACATATTTACCGCAGAATGGATAAGCTGAATATTTTTCGTTTCTAAAAATTCATTCATGACATCTTTTAATTCTCGAATATTCATTTCAAAATCTATTTTTTGTTTTTCTAGATCGTTTGGCTTATCGTAAACTTTCATATATTCTTCGATAAAAAAATCTCTCGTTTCAATGTCGTCTTTTAAATTAGCGCTAAGATTTTCAAAAATCTCAAATGCTTCTTTTTCTGGTAAATATCCAAAGAGTAAATCGTTTTTTGCTTTAATGATTTGTGTTTTACTATTTGATATTTGTTCGGACGACAATAAATCGTCGTATTGTTTTGTGTTTGGCATAACAATATTAATATTGAGAGGACATGGACTCATAATATCGCCACATTTGGCAAGATAAATATGCGAATCATTTTCTTTATCATATTTCACGCTAAAAATGGTCGAAACATTTCTTTTACAATTAATACACTTTGGTTTTGGTAAGGCTGCAAAAGCAGCTTTTTTTTCACGTTTGGATAATAGATTCGATACTACAATTTTGGAGACATATTTATCATAAAATTGTTCATCATAATCATTCTTGAGTTTATAAAATCGATTCATGGATTCCATTTTTAACTATTATATATTAGTTATATTATATTGATTTTATATTTTTATCTTTTTCTTTTTTTTCTTTTTTCTTTCTTTTCTCCCTTTCTTTTCTTGTTTTCTCTTTTTTCTTTTTTCTTTCTTTTCTATTTTATTTTATCATGAATAACATCATATTCTGTTTCCCAATGAGGTAATCCCGTAATTAACTCTTGGTGTTCTCTACGTTTTGCATCTTGAAAATTACGAATTTTTGATAAAATATATTGTTTTTTTTCCAATTCTTTTTGCTCGATTTCTTCCACACTTGGTTTTCCTTTATATTTTACAAATAAGAGTATTCCTAAAATTATGAAAAAGAGAGCAAATAAACTAATATTAAACAACATATTATTATATTTTTCTTTGAATTGATGGCATTGTTTCAAGGTTTCATTTAAAAAGTATTTTACTCCTGGTTCAATTAATAAAGGTTTAGATACATCGGAATCAAAGGACATAATAAATACTGTTATAAAAGTAAAATAAATTATACACACTATCTATATGGATATTTCGTATTTATCAATTATTAGTTTTGTCATTATAACGGCCATTTATTACATGCTTCCTTCTCTCGGAAAGCTGCCAATTACGATCGAGATTTTAAAAAACAACGGTTTAGAAGAATATTATAAAAAAAATATGTCGAGAATGGGAATTTATTTTTTAATTGTCGTTGTTAGCCAATTTGCTCTAAATTCGATTTTCTTAATCAATAAATGTGGTGGAAGCGCAAAAACAAACATAGCAGTAGGAGCTTTTATGACATTTATTCCTTGGATCTTGATTTTTGGGATAATGATGGCGGTTCTTATCATGTATCCTGGACTAAAAACCGCTTTTTCAGACGTCGTAGGATATTTCGTCGTTGCAGGAAAAGCAAACGAAATCTTGAGTAATATTTTAGTGGATACCAAAGTCGATGAATCGATTGAAACCTCTGAAGATATGGACCATGGACAAAAAGGCACCATGAAGAAGTCGGCCGAAGCGATTTTAAAATTATGTGGAAATAAATCGATTTTGATCAATCAAATGTCGCCAGAAAACTTTTTATCCATTTGGGACATTATCAAACCGCTTATGAAAAATAAAGGTGAAATACCAGATCTAGATAAACAACAAGCAGATTTGTTAGGATTAGTTGTTTTAAAAGATAATATTGGAGAAGCATTATGGTATTTTTATACGGCGGTTTTATTAACGTCTATTATTTCCTTTAACCTAGCATCCAGAGGATGTAAAAAATCGATCGATGAATTAAAAGCAAGTCATGATGATTATTTGAAACAGGAAGAAGAAGCGAAAAAACAACAAGAATTGAATAATTCAACGGTGCTTACTGTGACAGGTCAATAATTCCAAAATTTCATAGCAGATTTATAGTCGTCAAAATAGGCACCGCTAAAATAATTGTTTGCACAAGCACTCGGATTTGCATTCCCACCAAAAGTAATCCAATCTTTTTTACTTTTTACTAAATCACATGCGCAAATGGCTTTCTTAGGATCTCGTGGATCGACTTCACATTTTTGATTCAAACAATTACTCCAAGGATATTTGGCATCACAATGTAATATTTTTTTCCCTTGTTTGACAGACTGAAGTGGCGAAAAGGTGGAAAAAATGTATTTGATGTTATTTTCTATATATCCTTTTAGTTGGTCACACTGTTTTGTGCCAATACTATCTCCATGTTCAATATCACAATTACAAATCGTTTGATTATAATTATCTGGATTAGGAACGCATTTTGCGCTTGTGCATAGCGCATAAGGTTGGTTACACATAATATATGAACTTTTATTATATGTATTAAAAATAAAAAAACCGAAAAGGATGATTCCCATACCAATGACAAAAGAGGCAGAATGAAATTTCTTTTTTTTGAGAAAAAACTGGGATTTCATAATATAATATAATATTATATATAATTATAAAATAGATAAATATTTATAATATACAACTATATTATAAATGGAAACTTACACCGTTGAAAACGTGCAAGCTACTCATGTGATTCCTTTACCACCTGAAGGTCAAGTAGAAGTCGTTGCAACTGCTACTGCATCATATACTTCTACTATTAGTTACTTAGATGCGTGGTTTAATGCGTATATCGAAGCCAAAACTTTAGCTATTCAAATTGCGACAAATGAAGCCAATCTAGTAGCAATTAGTGTAGAAGAAGTAGCTATATTGTTACCAAATCAACCTGGCGCAACTGGTGCAACGGGTCCAGAAGGATATTTAGATGAAAATTCATTAACCATATTTTCTAAATTCGGCATTTCATTAGAAAATCCAGGGGAAACTTGGAATCAAAAATATATTTCAGAAGATTGGACTTCTGTTTCCATTTCCGCGTCGGGACAATATCAAAGTTCAGTAGCATATAATAATTATATTTACATTTCCAAAGATTATGGAAACACTTGGAATCCCACCAATGTATCCGTTGGTATTAAATATTGGATTTCCATTTCAATTTCAGCTTCAGGACAATATCAGACATCTTTAGAAGATAACGGAAATATATGGGTATCTACCGATTACGGGAATAACTGGATCGCAAATACATCTGTTTCAAGTAATTATTGGCGTTCCATATCCATTTCTGCGTCAGGAAAATATCAAAGTGCGGTAGCTTATGGTGGATTTATTTATGTGTCTCGAGATTACGGAAACACTTGGTCAGAAAAAAGTAGTTTAAAAACATGGATTTCAATATGTATTTCTGCATCTGGACAATATCAAAGTGCTGCTACTGTGAATGATTTTATCTATGTATCTAATGATTATGGAAATACTTGGATGAGACAAGCAACCTTTCAAAACTGGTCATGTATTGCTGTTTCTTCTTCGGGACAATATCAAAGTGGAGTGGTAAAGGATGGATTTATTTTTGTTTCCACTGATTATGGTAACTCTTGGTCTTTGAAGGCCAGTTATAATGATTGGACATCCATTGCCATTTCTTCTTCAGGACAATATCAAACTAGTTTAGCAAGTATTGATTATATTTATATATCCGTTGATTATGGAAATACTTGGACAGCCAATACTTCATTAGGTATTCAAAATTGGGGTTCAGTAGCTATTTCTGCCTCTGGTCAATTTCAAACTTCTGTAGAAAATGGTGGTTATATATATACTTCTTCTACTGCATTATCTGGGGTAGAAGGCGCAACTGGACCAACAGGACCTTCGGGAGTAACAGGACCTCAAGGTGCTAGTGGCCCAGAAGGATCTACAGGCGCTCAAGGAGCAACAGGCATTCAAGGAACAACTGGACCAACTGGTCCAACAGGCCCACAAGGAACAACTGGACCAACTGGTCCACAAGGAACAACTGGACCAACTGGTCCACAAGGAACAACAGGACCAACAGGACCAACAGGCCCTCAAGGAACAACTGGTCCAACAGGACCTCAAGGAACAACTGGACCAACAGGACCACAAGGAACAACTGGACCACAAGGAACAACTGGACCAACTGGACCACAAGGAACAACAGGACCACAAGGAACAACTGGACCAACTGGACCAACAGGCCCACAAGGACCACAAGGAACAACTGGACCAACAGGCCCACAAGGACCACAAGGACCAACTGGACCAACAGGACCAACAGGACCACAAGGACCACAAGGACCAACTGGACCAACTGGACCACAAGGAACAACTGGACCAACAGGCCCTCAAGGAACAACAGGACCAACTGGACCACAAGGAACAACTGGTCCAACAGGCCCACAAGGACCACAAGGAACAACTGGACCAACAGGACCACAAGGCCCTCAAGGAACAACTGGTCCAACAGGCCCACAAGGACCACAAGGAGCAACAGGACCAACAGGACCACAAGGAACAACTGGACCAACAGGAGCAACAGGTATTCAAGGAGCAACAGGTCCCCAGGGAGATACAGGAACACCTGGTGGTGCTGGTCTCTATTTATATTATAATTATTATGATACAACTGGCACTTATCCAGGCACTTACCAATTGTCCACGAATGCGACAAGCACAGGAGCAACAAGTCCATATTATCAAAGTTATACAGTTGATACAACGCTTTCTTTTGGATTATATTCGAATAATACATTTCAAATTACAGATTCAGGCGCAATTCAATCGACGATTTATGGTTGTCTAAATACTGGTAGCGGAACTATAAGTATCGAAAGTATAACGATTAATACAACAACTGACATTCTTAATTCAGTGCCTAGTGCTCAAGCTTCTCTTACAGTTCAAGGATCAGCGCAACCGTTCACGAATATTTTAAATGGTTCTATCAAATCAAACGGCGGAACCCCTTATAACGTCAATGTCGGTGATGCAGTCATTATTACGCTTAAAATAACAGTATCAAGTGGAACCGCTTACATTTATTTTCAAGATCCAGGTTATTATAGTGTTTGTGATATTTCTACTTCTTTAATTATTCAAGGAGCCACTGGACCTACAGGACCACAAGGAGCTACAGGCGCAACAGGTCCTTCGGGAACAACTGGTCCAACAGGACCACAAGGAACAACAGGACCAACAGGCCCAACAGGACCACAGGACAAACAGGATCACAAGGAACAACTGGCCCAACAGGACCACAAGGAACAACAGGACAAACAGGACTACAAGGAACAACTGGCCCAACAGGACCACAAGGAACAACAGGACAAACAGGACTACAAGGAACAACAGGCCCAACAGGACCACAAGGAAAAA
>Ga0247840_10006320_pt1 | contig 17170 bp, 12 predicted proteins | sample LaCruzMarch2015__FD_192404 | JGI IMG/M metagenome (GOLD analysis project Ga0247840, IMG submission 192404) | Freshwater microbial communities from meromictic Lake La Cruz, Castile-La Mancha, Spain - LaCruzMarch2015_17m | ecosystem: Environmental > Aquatic > Freshwater > Lake | place: Spain... | reverse complement strand
GCACAGCAGGCACTCGACCCCGAGTGTCATCTCGGTGAGCCGCCCGGCGGCGTTGAGCCGGGGGCCGACGAAGAACCCGAGATCAGTCGCCGTGGCCCGGGCCGGGTCCCGCCCCGCCACCTGGAGCAGGGCGCAGATACCAGGGCGACAGCGGCCGGCACGGATGCGCCGCAGCCCTTGCTCGACCAGGATGCGGTTGTTGCGATCGAGCGTCACCACGTCCGCCACCGTGCCCAGCGCGACCAGGTCCAGATACTCGGCCAGCTTCGGCTCCGGTCGCGCGGCGCTGAACCAGCCCGCGGCCCGCAGCTGGGCGCGCAGGGCGACCAGCACATAGAAGACCACCCCGACCCCGGCCAGGTGCTTGCTCGGGAAGCCGCAGCCGGGCTGGTTCGGGTTGACGATGGCCGCCGCCGCCGGCAGCACCGCCCCGGCCTGGTGGTGATCGGTGATCAGCACCGGGATGCCGAGTTGATTGGCACGCTCCACCCCGGCGACACCAGCGATGCCGTTGTCCACGGTGATCAGGAGCTTAGGCGCGAGCGCCGCCGCCGCGTCCACCACCGGCGGGCTCAGACCGTAGCCGTAGGCAAAGCGGCTCGGCACCAGATAGGACACCGCGGGGGCGCCCAGGGCGCGCAACCCGAGCACGGCGAGCGCACTGCCGGTCGCCCCGTCCGCGTCATAGTCGCCGACCACCAGGATCGAGCCACCCGCGCCCAGGGTGGCGGCGAGCAGCGCCACCGCCGCCTCCAGTCCCGCCAGGGATTGATAGGGCGCAAGCCCGGCGAGCCCCAACTCCGACTCGGACTCCGCCTGGCCGCGGCAGGCATAGAGTTGCCGCAGCAGGTCCGCGGGGTTCGCGGGCGGCGCCGCGGCGGGATCGGTCGGGACGCGGTGGATCTGGGTTGGGGTCACTGGTTGGCTGAGCTGTCGCGCAAGGGGTTGAGGGACTGGGTGGCGGGAACCTGGGGCGAACCCGCGCACCGAACGATCGGCCGCCGGGGGTAGCCTTGGCGCACCGGCGGTCGCCGGGCCAGACGCCGGGCGCACGAGTGGCCGCATCGTAACCGGATTTGCGGGGCGGCAGGAACTCGGGGCCCGAGTGGCAGCGGTGCGGACGACGCACCCGCGCTATCCTTGCGCCGGAATCGACGCGCGCCCGGGTTCCGGCCTCGCCCCTCTCGCCGATTGACCGAACCGGGGTGCCGGTGACACCGGCAGCCGCGCCCCGTCGCCGTTGCGCCCTTCGTTCGGGACAGGTCTCGCGTGCCGTCCACCCCCGGGGAAAGTCATGCTGAAATTGGTCAAGCAACTCCATCAACTCTATCGTCGGCTCGTGCAATCCATCGTGGAGTCAGCGGAAGATGCCGAACCCAAGCTGCTGCTGTTCGGACTGTTCGGCGTTTTCGGATTTCCCTTCTTTTATTTCATTTGGAACTATCTGTTTCCTCAACCGTATGAAAACCTGGTCATCCGGATCGGCGGCATGTGCGTTGCCGCGCCCGCACTGATCATCAAGTATTGGCCACCGGCGGCGCGGCGTTACATCCCCGGCTACTGGTGGTTCTCCATTTTGCTCTGTTCGCCGTTCTTTTTCACCTTCATGCTTCTGCACAATCAGGCCAACACGGTGTGGTCAGGTTCGTTGTTGGCGGGAATCGTGATGGTGTTCTTGATCTCCGACCTGCTCAATGCCATTTTGATGCTCTGCCTTGGCATCGGCGCCGCGTTCCTGGTGTACTCCCTTACCAGTAGCGAGCCCGTGCCCTGGCACCAGCTCGCTGAGCAATTGCCGGTCTACCTGTTCGCGGTCGTGACCACCAGCCTCTTCAATCGCGAACTCGCACGGGAGAAGCGCGCAAAGATCGCTGCCGCCATCGCCCTCGGCAGCCATATCGCCCATGAACTGCGAACCCCATTGATGACGATCGAGGCTGCATCGTACATCGTCGGCGGCAGACTTCCGCGGCTGCTCGCGCTCGACGATGCACAGGCAAGCACCGACGACCATACACCGATTGTCGGCGCGGAGCGCGAACTATTGGCCGAGGCGCCGATGATGATCGGTCGAGAAGTCGAGCACGCCTTCATGATCATCGACCTGGCGCTTGCCAACGCCGGACTGCGCCCTTTTGGTGCCGATGACTCCCGGGCGGTGGACGCCATGACCCTGACCACTGAAGCCCTTGATCGGTATCCCTTCCGAGACCAGGCCCAACGGCAATGGCTGCGGATTTCGCGGGCGACGAGCGTGCACATCCACGTCATCCCGTTACTCTACCATCATCTGGTCTTCAATCTCTTGAAAAACAGCATCTATGCGATCCAGGCTGCCGGTCGTGCCGACAGCGGCGAAATCAGGATCTGGGCCGTCCCTGGCCATCAGGTTCACTGCGTGCACTTTCGCGATAATGGGCAGGGGATTAGGCGTGACCTGCAGACTGCAATTTTCACAGCCTTTTTCTCCACTAAGACCAACGGCACCGGGCTCGGCCTGCACTTTTGCCAATCGGTGATGCGTCGTTTCGGCGGGGATATCCGCTGTCGTAGCGTTCCAGGCAAATTCACCGAGATGATTCTGCGGTTTCCCGCCCGGCCGGCGGCGGATTGACCGGCCCAGGCGGCGCTCGGTCGCCTTATGCCGCCCGGCGCAGCGTGGTCTCGCCCCCCGCTTCATCCCGCAATGCCGGGGCCGCGGGCAACTGCTCTCCCGCCCCGGCTCCCGCCGGCTCCCGCTGCAGTGGCGTGCGGCGGCGGAGCTTGCGCCGCGTCGAAGCCCACTCCGCCAACCCCACCGCTGCGCGAATCTCACCGCAGACCGCCGTAATCCTCTCCAACTCATCATCGCCCAGCATCGCGTTTACCGACAGCCGGATACAGGCGCGATGCTTGGCGGTGGCCGGAGCAAAGAAGGGCGAACCATAGACGCCGCGCGCGTTCAGCGCCTGTCCCAGTCGCACGACACTCTGTTCGCTTCCGGCCTCCAAGGCGATGATTTGCGAGGCACTCGCCGCGACGTTGTAACCGAGCGCATCGAGGTTGGAGCGCAGGCGATCGGCATTGTGGTGGAGTCGGACCCGACGGTATTCGTCCCGCTGCACGATGTCGATCGTCCTGGCAAAGCCGACCAACTCGTGGGGCATGACGGCACTTGAGAATATGCTCGGCGCGCTCGTAAACCTGAGGTACGGCGCGAAGCGCCGGGGGCAGGCCACCAGTCCCGCCCGCCCGCAGAACGCCTTCGCCAGACTTGCCGTGCGAAAATGCACCCGATCCTGCAGGCCGAGTGCCACCACCAGACCGGCACCACCGGGACCGTGGGTGCCTAACGAGTGTGATTCATCCGCAATCAACATGCACCCGAAATCCTCTGCGGCATCCATTATATCCGCAATTGGCCCCAGGCTGCCGTCGGTGCTGTAGACCGTCTCCATCAGAATAATGCCCGGCCCGTATCTGCGCAGCTGCCGTATCAGATGCTCCACATCGCTGTGGCGAAATGGCCTGAGATCGGCGCCCGCGATCGTTACGCCCTGGTACAGCGACGCATGGGCCATCTGGTCGATGTAAACCGGCAATCCGGGGCAGGCCACAGCCTCCAGCAAACCGGTATTGGCTTGATAGCCGGACTGGAATAGTACAGCGCCCTCGGCATGGAGCAGATCGGCGAACTTGCGCTCCAGGTCGAACTGCGGATTACCGGGATTCAGAAAGACCGCCGACATCAGCTCCCCGTTGCCGCTCTCCACCAGTGCCCTGACCTGGGCATCGACGAGTTCAGGGTGCCGTCCGAGGGATAGGTAATCGTTCGATCTGAGATTGAGGTCGCCCGCAGCAGGCGCTGGTCCGAGCACGAGCGAGCGGGCCGTGGTGTCGGCATAAGCCATCTCAGCCTCGAATCGATCGATACGTGCAGCAGTGAGGGGCGGGAGCGGGAAGGAACGCGAAAGAAGGCAACGGGGCGCTCTGGTCGTCATTGGGATGTCCTGTCGGTTGCGTGAATCGGAGCAACGGACAGGAGGTCAGCGGTTTCCCGCCCGGCTCCGGTGTGGACTGCCTGGCAGGCAGGCAGTGGTTGGAACCTTGGGACCGGGGCGGTGCGCCCAGGGCCCCGGACACAGTCTAGACAGGAAAGCGGCGCGGGGCACGCCTCGCGATCAGGTGCGCGGGCCCTTTTTTTCGATCGACCCGCGCGCCGGCTGTCGGGCGCGCCGGCTGTCGGCGCTCGACCGCGGACCCGGCGAAAGACAGGCGGGGCGAGCGACACGGGCCAGCCCGTCCGATGGTATGATCCGCCCGACGAACGCCAAAAAGCGGGCCAATACCGTGTTGAACAACAAGAAATCCTTGCCGCACATCAAGGGTCCGCCGACGCCGGACACCGGGTGCCTGCCGTTCTTTCACCCTACGCGAGTCGTGTTCGTCGACGATGATCCCAATTTTCTCAAATACTTCCCGCCGGGCCTGAACCCCAACTTCCCCATCTCGTGTTACGCCTCGCCCGGGGCCTTGCTGAGCGATATCGCCCGGGGCCGGTTGGAGACGCAGCTCCAGGTCGAGTGCTGGAGCAGTTACACGGGCCGCTTCGCCGACCCGCAGTTCGAGCAGATGCTGTCGCTGGACAAGACGATGCTGCTGATGCGGGTCTTCGGACGGCACCGTTTCAACCCCGTGAGCGTGATGGTCGTGGACTACGACATGCCGGAGATGGACGGTCTGGAACTGTGCCGACGGCTCGCCCACCTGCCCTGCCGCAAGATCCTGCTGACCGGCCAGGCCAGCGAGGCGCACGCGGTCGCCGCCTTCAACGAGAACCTGATCGACTTCTTTCTGCCCAAGGGCGCCCGCAACTGCGTGAACCTGCTGCGCGAGCGCATTGCGCGCTATCAGCGGGCCTTCATCGCCGACGCCTCCCGCCTGGTCCGCCAGGTCTTGCGTGCCGAGATTCTCATGGACTGGGACGACCCGGGCTTCTGCGACCTCTTCGCGCACCTGTGCGAGGACCTGGACATCATCGAATATTACGTGATTGCCGACCCACTGGACGGTTTCATGCTGGTGGACGAACATGGCCGGGGCCGTCTGTTGCTGACCTTCAGCGCCGCCGCGCTCGCTGCGCAGGCCACCATGGCGCGGATCGCGGGGGCCCCGCCGACGGTGGTGGAGCGCCTGGAGGGGCAGCAGGCCGCCACCTTTTTTGCGCAGGAGGAGGGCGAAGCCGTACTCGACGCGGCGGCCTGGAGCCTCGCCTGCGTGCCCGTGCAGCCCTTTCCGACCCGCCCGGACCGCTACTATGCCTTGCTCGAGGCCCCCGCTCCCTTCGATGTGTCGCCCAACACCGTGCTGGGACTGCGCGCCTATCTGCAAGGGCAGGCCTGAGGTCGGCCCGTGAACCCAAAAAGAGCATTCGGCCGCAAATTCACCGCTTAACCCGCGACGTAACCCGGGATACCATAGCGCCTCTGCGCGGTAGCGTCCGTCACCGCTCACCCGCCCGGGTGTGTCCACCCGGCTCGCCGCACCACCCGCGCCCTCAGTTCTGCCAGGATATCCCAGTGAAATCGATCTCCCGTACCCCTTGGTCCTTTTTAGCGCTGGCCCTGATGCTGGCCCTGGCCCTGGCCCTGGTCCCGCCGCGCCCCGCCCAAGTCGCCGCGCAGTCCACTGGGGACACCCCCGCGCCCGCACCGCCGGTCCCCGCCATGGTCCAGCCGCCAGCCCCGCAACGACCGCCCCGCCCCCCCATCGCCGAGTTGGTCCCGCCGGGCCTCGGCCTCGCCTCGGCCTCGGCCCTGGTGGTGGACGAGGCGGGCCGCGCCCTCTATGCCAAGGGGACCCGCGACCAGCGACCCATCGCCTCCATCACCAAGCTCATGACGGCCATGGTAGTGCTGGATTCCGCGGTGCCTCTGGACGAACCCCTGACGATCCTGGAGGAGGACCGGGACCAACTGCGCCACAGCCGTTCGCGCCTGCGCATCGACCGGGCGGCCACCCTGCAACGGCGCGAGGTACTGGCCGTCGCCCTGATGTCCTCCGACAACCGCGCGGCCGCGGCCCTGGGGCGGACCACCTTCCCCGGCGGCAAACCGATCTTCGTGGCGGCCATGAACCGCAAGGCCGAGGCGCTGGGGATGCTCGACTCCCGGTTCGCGGACCCCACCGGCCTGGATGGCAACAACACCTCCACCGCGGAGGACCTCGTGATGATGGCGCGGGCGGCCGCGGCCTATCCCCTGATCCGCGAGCTCACCACCAGCGCGTCCATGGAGGTCCACCCCTACGGCGACGCGGGCACCTTGCAGTACCGCAACACCAATCCGCTGGTGAGAAGCCCTGACTGGCACCTGGAACTGAGCAAGACCGGCTTCGTGAACGAGGCCGGGCACTGTCTGGTCATGCGCGCCGTCATCGGTGGGCGGCTGCTCTCGATCGTGCTCCTGGATGCGCCCGGCAAGCGCAGCCCGGTGGGTGACTCCAACCGCCTGCGCAAATGGCTGGAGACGCACCCGCACGGCCTGTCGGGCTGAGCCCAGGGCCCCGCGTGCGACGGTCCGAACACGCCGTAAGCCCGATCTTCATCGAGTCATCCCAGCAAGAGCCGTTATCCACAGATCAACACAGATGAACACAGATTATTCATTGACTTACGCTTGGCCGGGGGTTCACCTAGCCGGTGATCGTGACATCAGCGACAAGCGCATGACGATTCAAAGAAAATCGGTGCGCGTCGGTGTTCATCCGTGGGTCTTGGGGTCATAGCCAGCATGTACGAAGGCGAGCGTTTCAACAGTATCACCCACCTGGTCGGGGCCGTGCTGGCCCTGATCGGGGTGACGGTGCTGGTCACCCTGGCCGGGGTCGAGGGCGGGGCCACGCGGATCATCAGCTTCACCGTCTATGGGGTGACACTGTTCCTGCTGTACCTGTCGTCGACCCTCTACCACAGCCTGCGGGGGCGCGCGAAAGAGGTCTTCCAGGTCCTCGACCACCACGCGATTTATCTCCTGATCGCGGGCACCTACACCCCCTTCACCCTGGTCGCCCTGCGCGGCAGCAAGACCGGCTGGTGGCTGTTCGGCGCCGTCTGGGGGCTGGCCCTGATCGGCATGATCACCGACACCCTGCGTGGCGGAGGCGGACGCCTGCTGTCGGTCTGCATCTATCTGCTGATGGGCTGGCTGATCGTCTTGGCCCTGGGCGACATCATCGCCGCCCTCCCCTCGGCCGGTTTCGCCTGGCTGGTGGCGGGCGGGCTCTTCTACACCGTGGGGGTGGTCTTCTACGCCCTCGACAGCCGCTGGCCCTGGTGCCACGGCATCTGGCACCTGTTCGTGCTGGCCGGGAGCGTCAGCCACTACTTTGCGATCTTGCTGTATCTGTAAGCCTAAAATCCACAGATGATTAAGGACGGCGTTCCCCGCACGACCTCACACCCCCGCATCCGCCAGCGACAGCACCAGACGGCAGCCGATATCCCGGGCCGCCTCGCCCAGCGGCGCCTGCGCCCTGGCCGCGGTCCGGGCCCGCAGCGGCCCCGCGTCGTAGGAGCCCCCGCGCAGGACCCGCGCCCCGTCGCTCTGGGGATCGTTGCGGCCGTCGGCGGGGTCATAGGGATAGGGCAGGTAGCGGCTCAGGGTCCACTCCCAGACATTGCCGGCCAGGTCCAAGACCCCTTCGGGGGTCGCGCCCAGGGGAAAGGTCCCCACCGCTGACGGCTCGCCGACACTGCCCATGCAATTGGCCTGGCCCGCGCTGAAACCCCCTCCCCAGGGATAGACCCGCCCCTGGCTGCCGCGCGCTGCCAGTGCCCACTCCGCCTCGGTCGGCAGGCGCAGCCCATAGCCGCGCGGCAGTTTGGTGTGACGCTTGCGTAACTGCGCATCGAGCCAGACGCCATAGGCGAGCGCCTCGAACCAGGTGATGCCCACCACCGGCCGATTGCCCTGGCGGCGTTGGTGCGACCACCGCTCGGGCTCGCGTCGCTGCTGCCCCCGGCACCAGGCCCACCCCAAATCCGGCCACCAGTCGCGCCGCTCATAGCCGCCGGCCGCGACGAAGGCCTGGAATTGCGCCACGGTCACCGGATAGCGGCCGATCCAGAAGGCATAGTCCAGCTCCAGACGCCCCTCGCCGGCGACTTCGTTGGCAAGGGCACCCTCCAGGTCCGTGGGACCGCCGAGCGTCAAGCTGCCGTGCCTGACCCTCACCAGGCCCAGGGCGGGTTCGCGTTTGCCCCGATAGCGCACCGGCAGATGGAGCCCCCGGGGATGGAAACGCGGGTCACCGAGCCGCCCCAGGACCGCGGCCACCGCCACCCGCTCGCCCAGTTGGAGCCGCCCGGCCTCCACCAGGGCGGCCAGCCGATGACGGACGCGCTCCAGCGTGTGGGCGCCCGCCGCCGACTCGGCGGCGCGGGCGAGGCCGAGCTCCAGCGCCACCTCGCCCGCCAACCAGACCCGCCGCCAGGCCGCGTCGTCCGGCGGGGCATCCACGGGGCACAGATGCTCGATCAGCGCGAGCGGACGCGCGCACTCGCGTTGGTCTTGGACCAGAAAGCCGACCGCGTGCCGGATGGTTTCCTGCCAATCGCTGCGATCGACGGCCAGGGCGGCGACCTGGACTGCAAAATCCGGGTCATGGGCCAGATAGCAACCGGCCAGGTACTCCCGCAAGGCGCGGTGCGGAAAATCGAAGTCCCCCGGACGCTCCTCGCGCAGCAGGCCGGCGCGCTGCTTGATCAGGTCCACCAGCGACTGCGCCCACTCCAGGTCCCGCCGCGCGTGCAGCGCCTGCAACGACTCGAGTAACTCGGCCTCACCGACCCCGGCGACCCCCACCTGTCCGGGGGCGCCCGGCTCCAGGCCGCGCTCGCTGTTGGATTGCACCCGCATGGCCAGGCGCTCGCACCAGCGGATCAGGTCACAGCGGTCCCGATGGACCTCGCGCAGCAGGTCGCGCAGGCGCGGACCCTCCGCGGCGCGCGGCCCATCCAGGCGTGCCAGCAGGATAGCGGTGGCGGCCTCGAAGACCTGGGCGCGCGCCGGCGGCAGGTCCCGGCGGTGGGTGAAGACCAGCGCCAGCAGGGTAAGCAGCAGCGGGTTGGCCGCCAGGTGGGTGAGGTGCCCCTCGCCGAGCCCCTGCTGGAAGAGCAGGGCCAGGTGCTGCGCCTGCGCCCAGGGCAGGTCGCCGCAGGCGCCCAATTCCTGGAACCAGTCGGTGACGAAACGATCGATCCGGGAGCGATCGAAGGGGAGCAACGAGACGACCGGAAAGTCCGGCTCGGGCAGGCGCCGCTCCGGCCGGCAATAGGACAACCGCCGGCTGGTGAGGACATAGCGACAACCCGGGGCCCGCTCACGAAAGGCCAGCAGGCTCTCGCGCACCGTCGCCAGGGCCCCCGGCGGCACTTCGTCCAGGCCGTCCCACAGCAACACCGCGCGCCCGCCGCGCACCGCCGACTCGAGCGCCCCCAGACAGAAGCTCAGGTTGCGCTCGGCCAGTTCATGACGGACGAAACCCCACACCAGCGCGTCGCTCGCCGCCCCGGCGCCGGTCTGGTCCCCGGACTCGGCCAACCAGGCCGCAAAATCGCGCAACTGCATCAACAGCGGGAGACAGGACCACTCGGGCTGCGGCCAGCCCGGCAGGGCCGCGCGGTCGCCGGTCGCCAGGGCGTGGGCCAGAAAGGCCAGGAGCGTGGTCTTGCCCGCGCCGGGCTCGCCCAGGATCACCAGGGAACGCCGCAGGATGCTCGCCTCGCACGCGCTCAACTGACGCGCCCGGGCCTGATCCGGGATCCGCTCCGCGCCGGGGTCCGCTTCCGGGAAGGGGGGCGCAGCCCCCTGCGCCGCCGCCGCCAGGACCTGCGCGGCCAGGTCCTCCCCTAGGGCCAGATCGGTCGCCAGTGGGACATAGAGACGGCCGATCCCGGGGCCGGCCTGCACGTCATCGATCCCGCGCAACGGCAGGCAGTAGGTGCGCAACGCCGCCAGGTCGCGCAGGATATGCAGTTGCCGTTCCGGGGACTCGGAGCGCTCACCGACGAAGATGCCGTTGATGAAGCTGGGGGCGGCCCCGGCGGCACCGTCGCCCCCCCCGACCGCCCAGCGGCTGCGCAGGTGCGCCCGCAGGCGCTCGTCCAGGGCCTGGGCCCGCTCTTGCAGCGCCCCAAGCTGGGCGCGTATCCGCAAGGCCTCCGCCTCGGCGTCCGCCGTCACGGACGCCGCCGCGACCGGCCCCGCCGGGTTCTCTCGTTCCCCCTCCGCCGCCGCTTCCCACACGCGTCTGCCCTCTCTTTATGGTTCGCCAGAGCGCCGTATGCGTTTAATCTAACCAGCCTGGCGCCGCCACCGCTGCGCACGCACCCGGCGACGGGCGGCACCCTGAGCGCGCACCCGGTCATTATGCCATTGCATTCATCGCACCTGGGCGCGTTGCATGGCGCCCGCTCCGCCGCCGCTATCGACCACTGAGCCACATCATGCCCGACACCGCGATCCTCTGGTTCAGGCGCGACCTGCGCCTCGACGACAACCCGGCCCTGAGCCGGGCCATGGCGGAGTGTGAACGGGTCCTGCCGCTCTACATCCATGCGCCCGCCGAGGAGTCACCCTGGGCCCCCGGTGCCGCCGCCAGGTGGTGGCTCCACGGCAGTCTGCGCGCACTCGATTGCGACCTGCGCGAACGGGGCAGCCGCCTCCTGATCGCAGCGGGCGAGAGCCGCGCGGTCCTCGCCCGGATCAGCGCCGCAACCGGTGCCGCCCGCGTCTACTGGAACCGGCTCTACGACCCCGCCACCCGCGCGCGCGACGCCGACATCAAGCTGGCCCTGCGCGCCCAGGGCCTGCGCTGCGAGAGTCATAATGCCGCCCTGCTGCGCGAACCCTGGGAGCTGCTCACCGGTACCGGCGGGCCCTATAAAGTGTACAGCGCATTTTGGCGCAAGGCGTCGTCAGACTTGAGCGGCTTGGCCGCCGAGGCACCGCTGTCGGCCCCCGCCGGACTCAAACGGCCACCCGTCGTGGACACATTGGGGCCGCCGCAGGTCGAGATCGACGCCCTGGGCCTCCTGCCGCGGGTCCGCTGGGACCAGGGACTCGCGGCGCGCTGGCAACCGGGGGAGTCCGCCGCCCTGGCGCGCGCCCGGTGTTTCATCGCCGGTGAGCCGGACGCCCCGCCCCCTGGCGCCGCCGCGCTCGACGGCTACGCGCAGGGCCGCGACCTGCCGGGCCAACCCGGCACCTCCAGTCTATCGCCCCACCTGCACTTCGGCGAGATCGGCCCCCGACGACTGCTCGCACTCATCGAGCAACGGTATGGATCGATCGCGGCCCCGGCCGCGGAGGCCTACGTGCGCGAGCTCGGCTGGCGTGAATTCGCCCACCACCTGCTCTATCACTTCCCGCACACCACGACCACGCCCTTGGACCCCCGTTTCGCCCACTTCCCCTGGCGCACCGCCGACGCCGCGGCCTTGCTCGCCGCCTGGCAGCGCGGCCACACCGGCGTCCCCCTGGTGGACGCCGGGATGCGCGAACTCTGGCACACCGGCTGGATGCACAACCGGGTACGGATGGTGGTCGCCTCCTACCTCACCAAGAACCTGCGCCTGCCCTGGCAGGCCGGCGCCGACTGGTTTTGGGACACCCTGGTCGATGCCGATCTCGCCGCCAACACCCTGGGTTGGCAATGGACCGCCGGCTGCGGGGCCGATGCCGCCCCCTACTTTCGCGTCTTCAACCCGGTCCGCCAAGGCGAGCGCTTCGACCCCCGGGGCGACTATGTGCGGCGCTGGTGCCCGGAACTCGCCCGGCTGCCGGACAAATTCATCCACCAGCCCTGGGCCGCCCCCGCCGCCATCCTGGGCCGCGCCGGGGTGGTCCTGGGCCGCGACTATCCGCACCCCCTGGTCGACCTCGCCCGCTCCCGGCTGGAGGCACTGGCGGCCTTCGACAGCATCAAGACCGCATGATCGCGCGCTCCCAGAGAAAGCAGTCATCCACAGATGAACACAGATGAACACAGATGACTCCTCAACTTACGCTTGGCCGGGAACTCACCTTGCCGGTGATTGTGACAATGGCGATCAGCGCATGACGGTTCAAAGAAAATCTGTGTTCATCTGTGTTCATCTGTGGATTCTTGAATTATGGCATTCCTGACCACCGGTCTCCTGTTGGGTCTGGCCGCCGGTTTCGCACCCGGCCCGGTCTTAGCACTCGTGATTTCCGAAACCCTGGCCCATGGGCTGAGATCCGGTATCAAGGTGGCCCTGGCCCCGCTGATGACCGACCTGCCGGTGATCATCATTACCGTCTTCATCCTGGCACGGCTCACGCAGTTCAATCATATTCTGGGCATCATCTCACTCACCGGCGGTTGCTTCGTCGGCTATCTCGGCTACGAGAGCATCCGCTGCCAGGGACTCAGACTGGATGGTGAACGGCAAGCGCCCAGGTCGCTGACCAAGGGCGTGCTGACCAATCTTCTCAGCCCCTATCCCTACCTGTTCTGGTTCAGCGTCGGCGCCCCGACCATGGTCAAGGCACTGCAGCTCGACCCTTCTTACGCGCTGGCATTCATTGGCGCCTTTTATTGCGCCCTGGTCGGCGCGAAAATCGCCCTCGCGCTGGCGGTCGAGACCTCGCGCTCGTTCCTGAGCGGCAGGATGTATATCTACAGTTCCCGAGTGATTGGGGTGGTGTTGTGTATCCTGGCCTTGGGCCTTTTTCGGGACGGACTGAGATTACTGGGGGTCGAGGCCCTACCATGAAAGTCGCGCAGCGACGCTGTGGGAGCGGCTTCAGCCGCGACGGGCCGCGCGGGGTACGCGGCATCGGAGTTGGCTGCGGCGCCGCAGCGCGGCCGCAGTCCGCTCCCACAAGGAACGCTCATGTTCCGGGGTGACGGACGAGCCTTCATGGCCGTTAGCCGCTCCAGCGTGCAAGCGCCACTGATTTCTCTTGGATATCTCGGGAACCGCCACCGGCTAAAGCCTCGACCTCCGGTGTGAGACCTCGGGGCAGCGGCCGAAACGATGATCAAAACCTCGATCAGGAACTGAAACGATGTCACTTCAACCCAAACCGCAACTCCAGTTCGCCGACTGGCTGGCCGCCGAGCGTGCCTCGGACCAGGGCCGCACCGAGTTTCTGGACGGCGAGGTCTTCGCCATGGCGGGCGCCTCCGAGGCCCACAACCTGATCTGCGGGAATGTGCTGCGTGAACTGGGCACCCGCTTCAAGGGCCGCCCCTGCTATGTCTACACCAGCGACATGAAGGTCCGGATCGAGTCCGCCAATCTGGGCACCTACCCGGACGTGATGGCCGTCTGCGGGGAGCGGCGGTTCTGGGACGAGCGCCGGGATGTCATCACCAATCCCACGCTCATCGTCGAGGTCCTCTCCGATAGTACCGAGTCCTATGACCGCGGCGACAAGTTCGCCTATTACCGCAGCATCCCGAGCCTGGGCGCCTATCTGCTGCTCTCCCAGCACCGGGTCAGTGCCGAACTTTTTCTGCGTCAGGGCGGGGGCGACTGGCTGCTGCGTACCTACAGCGACCTGCGCGAGGGCGTGCCGCTGATTGCGCTCGATGCCGTACTGCCGCTCAGTGAGGTTTATGACAAGGTCGAGTTCGGGCCGGACTCGTAGGCAGCCGCGCGGATGGCAGCGACGACAAACAGGTCCACGAAGGCCCGAGTCCAAGGCTTCAGCCTTGGAATCGCACGCCAAGGCTGAAGCCTTGGACTCCAGGGGCCGTCGGCAGCCAAGGCTCAGCCGCCGGCTTCGATGGGTCGTGTTATGTCTCCTGGCCCTGAGCCTTTTTCGTGACGGCCTCGGGGTTGATGCTGCCGCTCAACCGCCTATCCCAGGGCTCACTGGAGCCGGGGCTGGCGTTGCTTCGCCGTTTTCCGTCACCGCGCTGGGACACACCGTCGCGGCACTCTGCGTTACCGGCATAAGCAGATCTATCTTCCCCCGAAATGCGTCATGTGTCGCTTGTTTTCAATGCCAATCACGCAGTTCCGCAGTTCCAGAAAGATGTCGATCCGACGCCCCTTGTCCGTTGCCTGTTCGCGCACAACCCTGCGGCATTGGTCAGCGGTTACCCAATCGGCGCGGCCGATCCGTCCCAGAAAGGATGCCAGAAACGCTTCAGACTGACCATGCTTGCCTTTCGGATTCAGGAGGTCGGCCAAGCAACGCGATAGCCCGTACTCGTCGGTGCGCAGATAGTCGAACAGGCGAAAATCCGGCGCCAACTGGTCGGCAAAGCGTTCCTTTGCCTTCCGTAAGGTGGCAACGCCAAAAAACACCTCATGCAACAGCGTCTCGACATTTCGTTTCCTCGCCTCCCGTGCCCTTGCAAGGTACGCGGCGAACCCCTCAAGCAATGCGGTCACGCTCATTTTTCCGGCTCCCGATCAGAAGAGGGTACGCAGATCCAGCACCACGCCGGGGAGCGCGGCAATCTCCACCCGCGACAGGTCGGCAACGCGCAACCGGCGGGTGTAGCGGCCGTCCTGCGGGTCCCGGTGCATGTCCAGGTGGCGCCCGGGGCAGTCGATGATCCAGACCTCGGGGATGCCGAAACGGGCATAGAGCGGCAACTTGGTGCGGCGATCATGGGCCAGACTGGACTCCGAAACCTCGATCAGGAGCAGGCAATCCTCGGGTCCGGGATGGGTCGATTCATAGTAGTCGTCCCGGAAGCGCAGCAGGGCCAGGTCCGGCTGCGGGGCCGTCAGGCGACCCAGGACGACCGGGTTCTGGGTGGAGACAATGGCCCGGGCACCGACCGCGGTTGTCAGCAAATGATTCAATCGGTTCGTCTTTCCGGCATGGGTCGGACCAATGGGCGGCATGTCGATGAGATCTCCCGCGATCAGTTCAACCCGTGCGCCCGGGTCCAGGACGCCGGTCTCACCCATGCGGAAATATTCACTTACGGTGATGGGGTGGCGCCTGGGACCAGGGGCGGCGGGTGGTTCAATCGGGACGGCGACGACGGTGGACATTCGCAACCCTACTCCTGCGCAAGACTTGCGCCCAGATTAGACCAGGCGGCGGGGGCGCGAAAGTCCGCCTGGTGACGGGTGTGGGGCGGGTGGCGCGGTTTTTGGTCCGCGCAGCGGACCCTACGGGGCTGGGCGCGAAGGCGGCACCGATCCCGCGGCGCGACGCGCCGTCCGGCTGAAGCCTCGACCTCCGGTTGTGGACGGACCGCCACTGGCCGGAACAAGGCCAGACCAGGCGACCAGCGGTTTCGGCCCTATAATCACCCTGCCACCCCGACCAGGAACTGAAACGATGTCACTTCAACCCAAACCGCAACTCCAGTTCGCCGACTGGCTGGCCGCCGAGCGCGCGCCGGATCAGGGCCGCACCGAATTCCTGGACGGCGAGGTCTTCGCCATGGCGGGCTGCTCCGAGACCCACAACCTGATTGCGGCCAACGTTGTGGGTGAGCTGCGCAATCGCTTCAAGGGCCGCCCCTGCTATGTCTACACCAGTGACATGAAGGTCCGGATCGAGTCCACCAACCTGTGTACCTACCCGGACGTGACGGCGGTCTGTGGGGAGCGGCGGTTCTGGGACGAACGCCGGGATGTCATCATCAATCCCACGCTCATCGTCGAGGTCCTCTCCGACAGCACGGAATCCTACGACCGCGGCGACAAATTCGCCTACTACCGTGGGCTCCCGAGTCTGCGCGCCTATCTGCTGCTCTCCCAGCACCGGGTCAGTGCCGAACTCTTTCTGCGTCAAGGCGGCGGCGATTGGCTGCTGCGTACTTACAGCGACCTGCGCGAGGGGATACCGCTGATTGCGCTCGATGCGGTACTGCCGCTCAGCGAGGTCTACGACAAGGTCGAGTTCGGGGCGGGCTCGTAGGCGGCGGTCGTGGTCCCGACCATATTTGCCGACCGCGAGGGCGTTGGTCCGCACAGCGGACCCTACGGCGGCGCGACCCGCCGTCCGGCTGAAGCCTCGACCGCCGGTTGGGGTGCGCGCCGGTGCTGAGTTCGCGTTGGCCGACACCTCACAGCGTCGCGATCCGCACCCCATAGACCCCGCCGACCACGACGAACTCGTCCTCGCCCTTGAGCATCCCGGGCAGCAGGCGGTTGTAGAAGAAGACCTTGGCGCGCGGTACCTGGGCGGTCAGCAGGTAGTCGCCGAACTCGTCGGCGCGCTCCCGGTCGCTGGTGAAGCTGTTGAGATTGTTGAGCAGGACCAGATAGGAGCCGTCCGGCTCGCGGCCCAAGACCTCGTGATCGCCGATGGAGTTGATGCCACGGTGCAGCGTCAGGTGGGTCGTCCCCGGGTTCTGGCGGGCCAGTTCGTACTGACAGTAGGTGTAGAGCAGGTCGAGCTGGGACTCCACGGCGTTGGTGCCGTAGATCCCGCGCACCGCCTCCCCCTGGAACCAGAGATAGTCCTCGCTGCCGCGCCCGTGCAGGGGCCGCCCGTGGTGGCGCGCCAGCAGGCCGAAGCGGGTCTCGGCCCAATATTTGAGCACGGCCCCTTCGCGGCCGTCCGAGTCGAAGGACCAGCCGCGCACCAGGCGCAGATAGTTGGCGTTGGCCCGGGACTTCTTGCGCCGACCCGGCGTCAGCCCCGCCTCCTCCAGGTCTTCCAGGCAGAAGCGCACGGTCATGTAGTCGGCGAAGCACTGGGCGCGCGCGCCGTGGTCGGCGACCGGGTCCAGGCGCCGGCACAGGTCGCTGTGGAAGTCGTGCACCCCGTCGATCGCCAGCGGCACCGGGTGGCGCTGAAAGGCGAGGCTGCCCAGGATCCAGGCCGGCAGGTTGCACCGATTGATGCACAGGCGCGCCGCCGGCGGCAGGGTCGCCGCGGCGGCGAGGAAGGAGGCGTGTCGGGCAAGGTCCATTTCCGACTCCGGCTGTCTGTCATTATCCATACAGCCGCCACCGCCTTGTCGTGGATGCTACCAAGGCCCGACGGCCCGAAATATCAATATACATAGTTGTTTTCACGACGTTTATATTACAGTACATCAGATGGCACGCGATTTGCTGATTGCCCGTTGAACGCGAATTTTGTTCAACCGCTGCGAAAGCGACCTACAGGAGAACCTACCCATGGCACTGCGTCAATGCGCCATCTACGGCAAAGGTGGAATCGGCAAGTCCACCACC
>Ga0247840_10006317_pt1 | contig 17173 bp, 14 predicted proteins | sample LaCruzMarch2015__FD_192404 | JGI IMG/M metagenome (GOLD analysis project Ga0247840, IMG submission 192404) | Freshwater microbial communities from meromictic Lake La Cruz, Castile-La Mancha, Spain - LaCruzMarch2015_17m | ecosystem: Environmental > Aquatic > Freshwater > Lake | place: Spain... | reverse complement strand
TCTCTGGGTCGCCGTAAAGCTCAATCCTACCATCCCAGCGCGGTCAGCGGTGTTCGTCCGCACCGAGCTTCTGTGAAGCACTGCTCAGCAGCCCGCCGGTACCGCGTGCAATAGTGTTACCGAGCATAGGTGTGGCGCCGCCCGCCTCGCACCAACCAGGACGACGGCGCCCCCTATGGTCAACGCGCTGCACGCGGGCATCGAAAAAAACCTTACTCAGGGTAGACGCACATGATCTGGTTCTTATTCGCACTTTTCGCCGCTATCGTCATCGGCGGCCTCCTGGCGATCTTCTGGTGGACCCGGGACGGGTTCTCGACCACCTGGGACGAATCCTAACCCGACCGGGGCACTCGAGAACCCGAGCCTGCTCGCAGTCCCCCGTCGGTCGCGGCATGGTCGGGGTCGCGCAGCACCGCGCGACACGGGATCCGCGGATCCACCTGACGCGCCTACTGTGCTAGCATCCGGCCTTTTAACGCGCCCGGCGCGGGCGTGCTTGCGGTTGCGCCTGTTCATCCAGAGGATCGAGTCATAGTGCGTTCGTTCGCGACTGTCGGCATAGTGACACTCGGCGCCTGGTTATTGGCCGGGTGCGCCGGGACCATGGATTCGGATGGCTTCGACACCAGCCGGCGCCCGCAACTACTGATCCCCGGAGCCAGTCGTGACGAGGTCAAGGGTCTGGCCATGGGTTCCGCGCGCGCGAAAGGCTGGACCATCGTCAAATCCACGAATGACCTCCTGGTCGTTCAGCGACCGGTGGACCCCGCCTCACCGACCGCCACCGCACTCGGCGCGGCCGGCAGCGCACCCCCGCCTGTGATCGAGGTGACCTCGGCCTTCACCGAACAGTCGGACGGGGTCAAGGTCGCCCTGCGCGCCACCTTGGTCAGTCAGCCGCCGGGCGAGCGAGTGCCCCAACGCCTCGACTACACTGACAATTATCGGGATGCCTTGAAGCAATCGCTCGAGTCGCTGCGTTCGAACTGGGACGCAAACGGGCAGCGCGTCACCAACGCCATCCCGCCGCACACGGCCGGCGCCACGCGCCCCGGCGCCGATCCGGCACCTGCGTCGGCCAACAACCCGTTGGTCAAAGCCTGGGGAGAGACAGTGACCGCAGAGACCGCGGCTACACCGGGGGCGACCGGCGGTACCGTCACTACCCCGGCCGATAAACCGCGGGTCAAAGTCTGGGGAGAGCCCCTGACCGAGGGGACCGCGACCACACCGGATGCGACCGGCGGTACCGTCGCTACCCCGGCGACCACACTGACGCCCGTGACGAGTCCCGCCCCGCGATCGACCGAGACCACCCCCCCATCACCCGCCCCGGTGATTGACGGCAGCAGCGCGCTCACGGCCACCCGCCCGCTCACCCTGTCGGTGCCCATACCGGCGCCGACGCCCGCACCGCTCGCCCCTCAGGACAACATGCTGACGCTGAGCCAGGCCGGCGGCACCGGAACCTGGGCCTACTATGCCGAGCAGTACGCGCGCTTACGCGGATGCACCGTCACGGATAGCGGGTCGCAATTGATCGAGACCCGCGCTGACGGTGAAATCCACAAGGTGTCCTGTGTCGATGCCGAGAGTTACCTGCTGAAATGCGAGAACGGGGTCTGCCGCGCTTTGGAATGAACCACCGACTGAGCAGTCGTTCGCCGCACGGCACCCGGTCATGACCCGCCGGCCTCACGTGAGAACCGGGCAATGGGCACGGCAGGATCGGCTGCCGCGAACTGCGGCGACCGCAGCGTTGCGAGCAAGACCACGCCGCTTACTGCCCTGCCTCAGCGGGATACTGACGCTCACCGCCGTCACCCTGACCCAGGGTGCCGCACCCGACGCGGGCATCGCCAAGGTCACCATTCGCACCGACGGCGGCACCGTCCGGGTGGAACTGACCGCCCCGGCCTTGACCCTCGTGGGGTTCGCCGGGGACCCCGGCAACGCGGCCCAACGCGAGGACCTCACACTCGCGGCGGAGAACCTCCAGTCCGGAGACGCCCTCGTGCGCTTCAACACCCAGGCGCGGTGCCTGCTGGAAAGCGCCAAGGTCGACGCCGATCCACGGGTGCGTCAAGGCACGGCCGACCTGGGGGCAAGTTACCGCTTCGGCTGCGCCCTGCCGGGCGAACTGCACTCCGCCGCCATCGGACTCTTTGTCGGCTTTCCGGCCCTGCGGCAGGTCCATGTCCACTACACGACGGCCCAAGGGCAAGGCGCGGCCATCGCGACCCCGAGCAACCCGATCGTCAACTTCATTCCCCTGCATTAAACCGCGCCCAGCGCGCTTTGTGATGTTATTGGATGAGATCGACCCCGGCAGACGCGACGATTGCTGGAGCCGGCGCGGTTTATCGTGAAGTGGATGGCCGGGTTGCTGATCGCACAGGCGGCGCTGATCGCGGCGCTGGTGAAGCTGCTGTGAGTTGACAACCCACCGCTGCGGGCCTAGGTTCCCGACGAGGACCACCTGGAGATACCGCGATGACCGCTGATGTTGACAACCTCGTGCTTGAGCACCTGCGCCTGCTGCGTTCCGACATCAAGGAGATGCGCACCGAGATGCAAAGCGGCTTTCACGATCTGAAAGACCGCATGGCGCGGCTGGAAACGGCCATGTTGCGCGTCAAGCGCGATGCGCTCGGCGCGGAGGAGAGTGTGGCCTTCCAGCAGGTCGCCCACGATCGGCTGTTGGAGCGGATCGAGCGCATCGAACGGCGCCTGGAACTGAGCGACGGTTGACCCGTGACCGGACGTTGCTGGTTGGGCGAATCCGGTCGTTCTCAACACCCACCAAATACCCGAGCGGACGTGAAATGATGGTGCCAGGCAGCCCCAGCGCCATCGACACCAGCGTGCCCATGTCCCGCACGTTTCGCAGGGTCAACTCTTCCGGGGTCAGGAGCTTAGGAAGCGCGACCACCCCTTTCACCGATGACTCGATCATGCCCACGGTCGGGCTGGTCGCCATGCGGTCGTCGTAGGGTTTGTCGTTGAAGGCATTGGCCCCTGCTACCAGACTCGGCCCCAGGATAGGGATCATCGCCGCGGCGTTCTTCAGGGGGCCGACGACGAACACCTGCTTGAGCCAGTCGTCCCAGATTGCCCCGTCGAGGTCCTCGTCCGCGGGGCCGCCCCGGAAGCCTTGGGCCACCAGTTCACCAACCACCGCGGGGACCAAGAACGCCATGAGCAGGATTTCCGCCTTGCGTCCCGCGTTGGCGGCCGGCCCGCCGCGGCGATCCGCGGTGACAAGCTCAGTCTCGATACTCTCGCGCCACATCGTGAAGTAGTCTGAGAACTGCGTCGCTGCACGCCACCAGGCGGTGCCGGTCGCCACCCGCGCCACGTCCTCAGGAAGAAAGCTGCCCTGGCTGGTGCGCACCGTGGAGTCCGCCAGCGCGGTCGCGTCCGCAGTGCTTTTCCCTTCACCCCTCGCCTTGTTGTAGGCGGCCGTCCAGGTGATTGGGGTCATCACCAGATCGACGCCACGCTGGAAGAAATACGAGTGCCGCATGGTCCAGTCCTGGGCACGCTCCAGCCTCCCAGGGTTGATGAGAATCTCGTGAATGTCGTCGCTCATGGAATGCACGAGGTCATTCAAGCGGCCGTCCATGTAGGCCGATGCAGCGCTGACCGCGCGCACCATGGCCGCCGGGTTGCGCATGTAGTGCCCGGTCGCCTTGAGCAGGGGTCCCCAGCCGACGCGCCGCGCCGCCATCGGGAAGCCGGTGAAGAGTTGCTGGAAGCCGTTCAGCAGATTACCCGTCATGGCCGCCGCACCCGCGCGTTGCCGCAGCATGGTGGCGATGCGCGAGATACCCGCGTCCGCACTGACCGGGGTGACGACCTGCTGACGCGCCGTGACGGCCAGCCAGGGCGTCAGCATCCCGTTGATGGCAGCCGGGTCCACCCGGTTCAGTGGCTCTCCGATGCCCTTGAGCAGGCGATTCACGCCGCGGATGGGAACCTCCAGATGCGCGAACAACAGCACCTGGTTGATGTGCTGCGGCAGCGCGCGAAGATCCAGGAGTAGCGGACGGTTGTACTCGACGCGCCCCTTGGTGAACCCCCTGGGGGTGGATGGCATGGCAAAGGCGAGGTTCGCGTTTTCCTCTTCCACCAGCTTCTTGAGCGCGAGGTCTTTGACGATGCGGGTATCCACTTGCGCCGGGACATACCCGCCGCGGTACTCGCCGAAGGGGGTCGGTACCGGCTCCGCCGTGATCTCGTCGAAGTACCGGCCGAAGACATCACGGTGCGCTTTCTGGGCCAACGGCTTCATGCCTTCGTTGAGGTCCCAGACCCCCTGGGCGAAGTCGTAATGTGCCTGCGTGATCTTGCCCTCGGCGATCATCCGCGCGATGAAGGCATCCCAGCGCGAGGTATCCAGCGTGCCGTCCGCGCGTTGCTCAGCCCAGCCGCGACCCAGCAAGAGCTTGCGCTTGTTCGAGGCGTTGCCGGTGTGCAGGAGCGCATGAACGACTTCATTCATCCCGGCCCCGCTCTTGTCCTTGCCGAAGGTGTAGTTGAGTTCCGGCGAGTGGATCAGGATCGGCTTGAGGGTCGGCGCGATGCCGTCCAGCAGCCCTTTCAGATCGGTCATGACACGCGCTTGATCCGCCCGGTAGGCATCGGCTCGGCCCTTCACCAGGTTGAAGATGTAGCGCCGGAACGGGCCGATATCCGCCATGGTGCCGTCCATGCGCATGGCCCAGAACTCCACCAGGGACAGGAACGCCTTCGCCTCCTGGAACCGGGCCAGCCGCGCTTCAGCCGGGGTGACGGCGGAGGTCTCGCCCGGCATGTGCTCGGGGATCCCCTTGGCCGTCAGCCGCTCCAGGAGCTTCGCTTCGATGGCCTTGCGCGACATCAGGGCGCCGTCGACTTCGATCCGATGCGACTGCTTGGCCAGGTGCATGAGGTCGTCGGCCACGTCCTTGAGCGCCCGCACGTCATCGACCGTCAGATCCCTGAACGGCCGGGCGTTGGCCTCGGCGGCCTGGACCTGTTCGATGATGCTCGCGTGGGTGTCGGGAGCGTAGTCCTTGAGCCGGGACACGTAGGCACTGGCGCTCTCGGCCTTCCCTGGGGCAATGCCGTACTGCCCGACGATGGCCCGCACCGCGTTCACCAGGTCGAGATCATAGATCCCCTTCAGCCGATCATCAGCCGCCCGGGCGAACTTGGACAGCTTGCGCCGCACCCCTTCGGCTTCTGTTTTCGCCTGATAAGCCGCCTTGGTGGCATGGATCAAGATCACCTGGTTACGCTTCTCGGCCGCGGCGGTCGCGAGGTCGCCGTCCTGGCTGGCTTTGGCCGCGGCCTTGCCAGCCCGCGCTGCGCCGGCCGCGTAGAGGTCCGGGCGGATGTCGCGCACCCGCAACTTAGCCACCATCTGGCCGGCGAACTCCTGTGCCGCACGGGTGAGAATCTGCGGCCGGCCGGTGGCCTTGGCCAGGGCGTTCGCCTCAACAGTGACCAGCCGGGCGCGCACGTCGTTGAAGATGGCACGGTCGGCCGCTTCGGCCAGCGCCGCCGGGGTGGCCAGGTCGCCGTGTCGCTCCAACATCAAGGCATCGGTGCGCGCGGTCAGGGCCTCCTGGAGCGGGGTCGCATCGGCCAAGGCGCGCACCAGCTCCTCACCGGAGTGAAGTCCGGGCACGAGGTCTCCCACCACGTCAGGGTGCAGCCCGCCCTTGTTGGTGATCATCTTGGCCGCGTCGAGCGCCGCCAGGATGCGCCCGCTGTCCGCCGGGTCGCGGGCGATGTCGGTCAGGAGGTCGGACAGGGCCGCGCGGTTGATGCGCCCGGCGCCCAGGGCACGGGGGTTGATCTTGGGGGCCTGCCCGGACTCCACCGGGGCCGGGTGCGCCGCCTTCCACGCGGCCCGCCGCGCATCCAGATCGGCCGCGATGGCGCCGGCCTCGCGCTGTGCGACCCTGCACTGTGCCCGCTCCAGGGTGGCTTTGCGCCGGTACCGCGTTTGACCCTCAACCGACGATTCCCACGCGGCTTGCTTCGCCTCGTCCAGGGCCTGCGCCTCCCAGGTGGCGAGGTCCGCGTTCCATGCCTTGCGCGCGGCCAGGTAGTCGGCCCGGGCGACAGCCGCGGGGAGCATGTCATCCGCGCCGATACGGTTGGTCAGGAACTGCCACGCCTGGTAGATGGGCTGGCTTAGCAGTTCGCGCCGCGCATCCATCTGGGCTTGAGCCCGCAACCCGGCGGCTTCGCGCAGCAACTGGCGCACCATCCGCCCGCGCGCCCGCTCGATCCACTGTAGATCCCGCACGCCGCGGGCCTGTAGATCTTCAATCGCGGTGTTGGTGGCGTCGATCCCCAGGGCCTGGTAGTCGCGGAACTCGTCCACCGTCATCCCGGCTTGATCCGCCCGGGCGAAGAGCGGCATGAGCGCGCGGCCCTGCTCGGCCGCCTGGATTTGGTCCCCGCTGGCGATCATCCGATCCATGACGCCACGTACCTCGTCGGTGAGTTCCACCTTCAGCCCGACTCCCAGCCCTTGGCGCTTGCCCTGCGCGTCGAGGTTGGTATCCAGCAGGTTGCGGTAGACGCCCAGGAGGTAGGCGCGGAAGCGCTGGAAGACCCCGGCAAGCTCCAGCGATGGCGCCCGGCCCTCGTGCAGGTAGACTTCGAAGCCGCGGGCGAACTGCTCGTGATGGCTGCGCCGCTCTTCGAATGGCATGGCGTGCCAGGTGTCCAGGTCCCGCACCCCGAACCAGCGCAGCAGCGCATGAGTGTCGGCGATCAGTTCGCGTTCGCCGGCAGATAGCGCACCCCCGAAGCCGTCCGCCTCGCGGGCGATCCTGCTCGCGAGTTGGGTTTGCAGTTCGAGGAACGCGTGTCCGGTCTCGTGCAGGAAAGAGCTTAAATCTGCACCTTGATGCAAGGTAATAGTCAGAGTGTCGGGGGTGAAACTGCCGCGGGGGGCGGTTGCATCTTGCCCAAACGCTTCCCCGGTCCCACTGCGCGCTGCGACCCGGATCGGGTAATCGTGGTACAGCGCCTCTGGCGTTGTCCCCAGCCGTGCCGCCTGGACCGCGTAGAACTGCGACACCAGGGTTGCATAGACATCGTGCGCCCCAGGGTGCCGGCCGGCTTCGGCCAGGTCCGCCAGGATCGCCGCCTTGACCTTCTCGGCACTCGCCTTGAAGGGCACCGCCGCGGCATCGTCACCGAGCACGCGGGCCACCTCCGCTTGCAGCTCCGCCGCCGCCCCGGTCTGGTAGTACGCCTCGGCCGTCTTGGCGGTGAACCCCCCGGGTTCGGTGGAGACGTGCAGGAGGATGCCTTGCTCGAGCTCCGGCCCGGCCAGGCGCGCCATGAGGTCGGCCACCGGTAAGCGAATGTCGTGCTGGATATCGGCGGCCGTCCGTACCTGCTCAGCGACCCCAGGGATCTCCGCAATGATCCGCTCGGACAGGCCCGACTCGGCCAATGCCTTGGGAGTGATCCACACCGAGTCGCGCCCCTCGTCAAGGACGCTCTGAAAGAAGGCCTGTGCCTGCGCTGGATCGCGCGCACGGACCTTGCTCGCCGCGGCCAGCTTGTTGAGCTGGCCCAGCAGCGCCGCCCCTTGGCTGGCACGCTTCGCCGACTCCACCCGAGCCGCGTGCAACCGCGCCGCATTGGCGCCCCGTGGTCCGCCGATGGCCAGCACCGACCCGGTGACCGCCTGCAAGGCCAGGTCCTCAGCCGACAACGGGGTCTGCATCTGGTCGGGCAGCACCGCATTATTGACGACTCGCCCCGCCTCGCCGCCCGCGACACCCGAGACCGCGCCGGACCCGATGCGCGCGAAGGCCCCGCCGGGCGCGGACAGCGGCAAGACGCCCATTGCCGAGGTCGTGGCGTACTTGGCTTCGGCCGCCCGGATCGCCGCGCCGGCATCGCCCCCGGTGGCGTCGTAGACCTGCCGCGCCGTGTCGGTCGCTTCCACTGCTGCCGGAGCAAGCATGGCTTTGGTGCTATGCTGGACTGCGCCGCCGACCACCTCTTGCATGGCAGGCACGCCCAGCGCTGCCGGGGTTGCTGGTGCCGCCGTGGTGCCGCTCAGGGTGATCTGTGAGAGGGTACCGGCCAGGGATCCCAGTGTGCTGGCGAGCTTTTCGGGGAAGGCCGCGTTGGCGTCCGGCTCGAACTGCGCTTGGCGCGCGACGACCGGCTCTACCATGTGGCCGAACCAAGCATCAGATGCGCTCGTGTGAACTCGGCCCGTCAGCAGCGATGCGGCTTTGTCGTAGACGGTCGGCACGGCCCCGAGCAGGAGGTTCACCGATCCGGCCGAGCGGTTGAAGGATCCCCCAAGACCTTTGATGAGTTCCGCCGGCGCATCGGCGAAGCTCTGCCCCCAGCCCTTGGCCGTCGTCTCGGTGGCCTGGAGCCCCGGAACATCGTCATGCGCGATCTTCGCCCGCTCAGGGTCGGACAGCAGGTTAGCCGTCTGCGGCTGCTCGCGGGCAATCTTGTCGAAATCAATCTCGCCCGCCGCCCGCTTGCGCTGAAGCGCTTCGGCATCGGCCAGCGCGGTCTGTGTCGGCACCCCCAGCTCGCGGGCCAGTTGCTTGGCACGGGCGTACTGATCGGGGTCGGTGCCCTGTGCGACGTGGTAGCCCAGGCGGGCCGCCCCGGCCGCCTCCTGGTCCATCATGGCGCCGTAGTCAGGGATACCGGTCGGGGCCTTGGCCGCCGGGGAGGCTTCATTGATGAAGGGGGTCACAGGATCGGCGGACACACCCGGCGCCGCCGCGGCTTCTGCGTCCATCATGGCGCCGTAGTCAGGGATTGCGCTCATCCCGCGTTCGCCCGGAAATACCACTCCAGCATCTGCCCCTCAGTCGGATCGGTCACACCCCGCTTGGCATAGGCCGCCCGGATGGCCTGCGCGTGATCGGCAGGGATCTGATCGGACGTCATCGTGGCCTTCGGCACCGGCCCGGAGTCCTGAGTGAGCCACAGGAACCCGCTGCGCCCGGTGACCCCGGTTGCGGTCGAGGCAAAGAACTCATCCACATGCGCTTTCGCTTCGGCATCGGTCATCTTCTTGCCGCTCTCGCGCTGCTTCTCGAGGGCCAGCCGGTCAATCTCGTGCCGGATCGCCCCCACGCGCTGCGCTTCCGGCGTTGTGTCTTTGGGCGAGGGGTCCATCGCCAGCATCCGCAGCCGATCATCCAGCGCGCTCTTGAGCGCCACAGAGTTGAGGTCGGCAGGACCGCTCGACGCTGAGGCGGTTGGGTTGATGGCCTTGGCGCGCACCGCCGCCAGATGGTTGAGGTCGGACTTGGCTATCTTGGACGCGAGCCCGGCAAACTCGACATCGGTCATGCCGGCGAGATGGCTTCCGGATTTCCGGCTATCCGTGGGTCCGTCATCACCGATCGGTCGAGGTCCTCCAGGGTGGGAGTCTTCCCGGTCGCCTTCGCCCGCTGAAACCCGCCCATGATGCGGGTCACGTAGTCTTGCGTCTCCTTGGGGGTATAGCTGAGCCAATCTCCTGGGCGTCCATCCGCCTGCGCTGCACGCATGGCGCCGCGCACCCCTTTCCGCCCCTTGTTGGGATCGCCCGCTCCGCTGTTGTAGGCCGCCAGCGCCGCCGCCGGGTCGCCGCCGAAGACCTTGATGAGCTTTTGCAGGTGCCCCCGACTCAGGGCCAGCCCATAGTCGCGATCGGTCTTCAGCCGCTCCAGGTCCCAGGGCAGCCCCGCATCCTGCGCCGCCTCTGGACCGCTACCGGGCATGATTTGCCCGATCCCAAGGGCGCCCTTTGGGCTGGTGAGCGGCCCACCGCCGCGCGCCGACTGGCGGCCGCCGGATTCCTGCTTGATCATCAGCCCGTGGAGAATGTCGAAATCACTCTGGGGCCGCAGCGCACCCGCCGCATCTGCACCAACCTGCATCCCCACCAGGGCCGCAGTCTGCTGGTCGATCTGCTGCCGCACCGAAAGCACATCGGCCGCGTCCATCTGCTGCCCGTAGTGCTCCAGGTAGGCCCGCGCGTAGTCGGGCCGGTGGTCTTCCAGCGCCGCCGCAATCGCTACCCGGTGCGCCGCCGAGGTCTTGGCGCGCACGTCGGCCTCGATCTCGACCGCGCTTTTCCCAAGCAACTGTCCGGCCCGGTATGCCTCGGCCTGGATGCGGGCAACCGCCGCATCGGTGCGCGCGGGGTCCTGGTAGCTGAGCCCGATTTCTCGCCCGGCCGTGGCTTGGATGCCATCAGCCACCGACAGGCTGTAACGCTGGTATTGCTCGGCCTCGTGTGCCGTCACATCGCCGACCATGCGCGTGTGCAAATCAGCCGCGATCCGCCCGAACGCTTCCCGCTGGGCATCATTGCCAAGGCCATCGCCGAGCGCTTTGGCCTGGGTGTTCAGGAGGTCGCCGTACTCCTGGGCGAGTGGCTTGCCGTCCGGCCGCTCCAGCGCCGCCTTGCCCATCAGGTTGCGATACCCGACGCTCTTGTCGTGAGCGAGCGATAGCGCGTGGACCCGGCTGCAAGTGCGGATCGAGGCCGCGGGCGGCGAGCGCTTCCTGATGCGCGACCTGCGCGCCAAGCACGCCACCGACTTCGCGGCAACCGGCGGCGATGCGACCGCCCAGCTTGGACACTCCGATCAGGCCGTTACCGCCCGGCACTACCTGCGCGCCCCGCGGCGAGTGCAGGCGATCCGGTAGGGAGGCTGACCGTAACGACAGGACTCGGCGGGGGTAATCTGCCCCAGGACACAACCACAACAGGGGCGCACACCCGATAGCCAACACAACGGAAATTTTGCATGAACCGACAAATTATCCACATCGCCACCTTGACCGGGTTTCCTGGATCACGCCCGCACGCGGTGTCCCTGGTGGTCGAACAGGATGGACTCACGGCCGTCCGGATGGAGCAGATCGGCAGCTATCAGCCCATGCTGGACTGCGCGGTGTTCGACACGCCGGCTGATGCCGCCGAGACCCTGGCAGAACGGCACGCACCGGCCGTGCTGATGTGGGACGACATCGGTACCGCCTATACCACAGCGCTAAGTGACGGAAGCAAGGATGGTCCGGTCGCGTGGGTAACGAAGCACACCCACGGCTTTCTGCTGTTGGACCTGCCGCACGTCCGGGTAATCACCTGGGCCGGCGCGGCGGCGGCGGAACAATCGCGGATGGTCCGTGACTGGCTTAGCCGCACGCTACCGGACTTGCCGGTTCGGCTGCGCGCTGGGGGCGGCGATGCTTGGGAAGTGGTCATCGGGCAGTGCGAAGCTTACTGATCGCCTGAATAAGTAGGTTTCAGCAAGGGTTCACGAGCCACCGTGCGGGCACTACGCGATCGATGAAGCCGGGCACGGACGCCCGACCGTAACAGGTCAGTGGTCGGTCAGTTCCAACCGCCGTTCGATGCGCTCCACGCGCTTGGTGAGTGACTGGACGGTTTCCCGGTCGCTCCCGGACAGCGCGTACAGACTGCCCAAGGTCTGCTCGATGGCAGATAGGCGAATCTCGATACGGTCTAGGCGTTCGTCGTGTTGATCCTGTTTTGCTCGGATCGCGCGCAGATGTTCCAGCACCAGGCTTTCAATGTCTGCGGTCATCATGGGCGCTCCGTGGTCAGACCTCGGTCAATTCAAGGCGCCGTTCAATCCGCTCGATCCGGCCCTCCAGCTTGTCAATCGTGACTTGGTGGCGAGCGTCGGTCTCGTCGCCATGGGAAACTTCCCGCTTCACCAGGCTCATGCCAACCTCAAGGCTCGTCATGCGGTGCTTTAGGTCGCTGACATCCTCGGCGATCTGATCGACCCGGCCACGGATGTGGCGCAGGTGTTCCAAGACGAGGCTTTCAATGTCTGCTGTCATCGTGGTCGCTCCGGGGTCAAGGACGAAAACATATTCCCATTTTGGGAATATAACCGCCGAAAACGAAAACAGCCGGTATACGCTCATCACGCAACCGACTGTTTTATTTGGTGGGTCGTGTAGGATTCGAACCTACGACCGATGGATTAAGAGTCCACTGCTCTACCAACTGAGCTAACGACCCGAATCATGCGAGGCACGCAGTTTACTGATTGAAATCAGGTTGTCAACCTGATTTGCCGACTGCGCGACACCTTGAATGGTGGGGTGGACGATGGGGATCGAACCCACGACCACAGGAGCCACAACCCTGCGCTCTACCAACTGAGCTACGTCCACCATTGACTAACCGACATCGGACTGAACGATCAGGACACGCCCCTCGCCAGTCATCGAATTGGCGCGCCCGGCAGGACTCGAACCTGCGACCCACGGCTTAGAAGGCCGTTGCTCTATCCAGCTGAGCTACGGGCGCCTGCGAGACGTGGAAATCAGGCGTTTGGTCGGGGTAGAGGGATTCGAACCCCCGACATCCTGCTCCCAAAGCAGGCGCGCTACCAGACTGCGCTATACCCCGGATTTGGATACAGTTCCAAAAACGAAGACCCGGAAGAGTACGCGTTTTTTCCGAATCGGTCAACAGGTATCGGCCGGAAGCAGCAATTCCGAATTTGGGCGGCATCGCGCGACCCCTGGTGGATGCGGCGCGCGCGACCGCCGTGCCAAGTCCCTGACACCGAGCGGCGCGCCTTATCCACCCTACAACCGAGCCGGTTTCGTAGGGTGGATAAGCGCAGCGCATCCACCATCAGCCTCACGGCCGGCACGCTGTTGGCAGCAGCCACCAAAATTTAGAACCGCTAAGCCGGAAGTGATCGATGTCCGCGCGAGCTGGTCGGACCGCCAATCCACCAGCCGCGTCATACCCCAGCCAGCGCCTGGGTGAGATCGGCGGCCAGATCGGCACAGGTCTCCAGTCCGACCGACAACCGCACCAGGCCCTCGCTGATGCCGTGCCGGGCGCGCTCCTCCGGGGCGTAGGTGGCGTGAGTCATGGAGGCCGGGTGCTGCGCCAGGGTCTCGCAGTCGCCCAGGCTCACCGCCCGCGTCACCAACTGCAAGCGGTCCATGAAGCGCACGCCGGCTTCATAGCCGCCGCGCAGTTCCAGGGCGATCATGCCGCCGGCGCGCGACATCTGCCGGCGCGCCAGCTCACCCTGGGAAAAGGACGCAAGCCCCGGATACCAGACCTGGGTCACCGCCGGGTGCGCTTCGAGCAGTTCCGCCAGCGTCTGGGCCGAGGCGCAATGGCGCTCCATCCGCAGTTCCAGGGTCTTGAGCCCGCGCAGGACCAGATAAGCGTCCAGCGCCGAGATGCAGGCGCCGGTCATCTCCTTGACACCAAAGAAGCGGATCTGATCGATCATCTCGCGCGTCCCGACCACCGCTCCGGCCAGCAAATCGCCATGCCCCCCAAGATACTTGGTCGCCGAGTGCACCACCAGATCCGCGCCCAATTCCAGCGGGCGCTGCAGACAGGGTGTGCAATAGGTGTTGTCGACGATGGTCAAGGCCCCATGCCGCCGGGCGATGGCACTGACCGCGGCAATGTCCACCAGGCGCATGTTCGGGTTGGCGGGAGTCTCGAAAAAGACCACCCGGGTCTGCGCATCCAGCGCCGCGGACAACGCGGCCGGCTGGGTCAGGTCGGCGAAACGCACCGCGATGCCCAGTCGCGCGAGTCCATGTTCGAGATAGCCGAAAGTGCAGCCGTACAGGGTCTGATCCGCGACGATGGTGTCGCCCGCCTTGAGCAGGGTCCACAAGGCGGACGTGATGGCGCCCATCCCGGAGGCCGTGGCAAGCCCCGCCTCGCCCCCTTCCAGACTCGCCAGACGGGCCTCCAGCACCGTGGCCGTCGGATTGCCGACCCTGGAATAGACATAGCCGGGCGACTCACCGCGAAAGCGCCGCTGACCCTCGGCGATATCCGGAAAGGCGAAGGTGGAGTTGAGATAGACCGGGGGGTTCAGCGCCCCCTCGTGTTCCAGCGGGTCATAGCCCTGATGGATCGCGCGGGTGGCGAAGCCCAGGCTGTGTTCGTCGTTCATCGCTTGCTCGTCGTTCGTGAAGCCGGCGCACGGGCCGCCGGTGGAGTGCGACGAGGCTAAACGCAGTGGTGGACCGCGTTCAAGTCCAGACGACGAAAACCGGCTCGGCTGTAGGGTGGATAAGGCGCGCCGCTCGGTGTCAGGGACCCGGCACGGCGGTCGCGCGCGCCGCATCCACCAGGGGTCGCGCGCTGCCGCCCGGACTGGGAATTGCGGCTGCCCCACCCTCGCGCTTGGGCCTGGATCATAAACCCGGCCACCGCGCGATCTGCACGGTCGCCGGTCCGCACAGCGGACCCTACAGGTTAGCGTAGGGTCCGCTGTGCGGACCGTATGCGGCCGGCCGGAACGATGATCAAGGCCCGCGCTTGACCGGCACGCCGTGCGGCGGCTGCTTGGGCAGTGCGGTCTCGGCCTCGGGCTCGGGCGGAAGAGCCGGTTCAGTGTCCCGCCCTGCCCCGGCCTCGATCGAAGACGGCAGATCCAGGCCCGCCGCTCCAGAAGCTTTGGGGTCGGGCGCGCTGTCCTGGGCGCCCTTGGTCCAGAAGAAATAGAAACTTGGCAAGGCCGCCAGGACGCCCAGCAGGATGACGACGATCAACCGTCGACTCCACCGCGCAGACCGGGCGCCCGCGCCCGGCACCCGCTCGCCCGACGCGCATTCCCGACGCTGCGTATCAGCGGCCAAGCCCAACAGGGCCGCGGTGGCGTTGTCCTGGTCGGGCCGAGCTGCGTCTTGCACGGCCTGGATCAGCGCCTGCGCCGCGGCCTGCGGCTCCTGCCGTACCAGGGTCTTCAGTTCAGTCTCGGGCACGACGCCGTAGACCCCGTCGCTCAACACCAGCAGCCGGTCGCCGGGGGCCAGGTGCACCGGGTCCAGGTTGCGGTCGATCTCCGGAATGCGCGCCAGACCCAGAAAGCTCGCCAGCGCCTGACGGTCCGGGTCCGCGGCGGCTGCCTCGGAACTCAACAGGCCCGCCGCGACCTGGCGCAAGAGCTGATTGGCGTAGGTATGGTCGTCCGTGCACCGGGTCAGGGTGTCGTCGGCGGCCCGATAGTGATAGAGACGGCTGTCGCCCACCCCGACCCAATGCAGTTGCGCCCCGCACACGACCACCGCCACCAGGGTGGTGCCGACCTGCCCCTCGCCCTCACGGGCGCAGGCAAGGTCGTAGACCGCCTGGTTGGCGGCCTGCAGCGCGCGCTCCAGTGCCGCGGGGATGGGCTCGTCCGGGCGCTTCGCCGCATAGGCCGCCATCATCCGCTCCACCGCCAGCCGGCTCGCCTGACGCCCGCCGCTCAGGCCGCCCATACCGTCGGCCAGCACCAGCAGCACGCCCCCGTGAGCGCGCAGGGCGGGAGTGTCGAAGCCCAGAAAGCCAAAGGCATCCTGCTGCTCGTCGCGGGCACCCTGCCATTGCGCATTACCGGGTTGAATCTCCATGGCGGCCTCGGTCACAGGGCGATGCGCAACTCGGTCCGGCCGATGCCGATCACATCGCCGTCGCGCAGTGGATGGGTGGTCTGGATGGCGATCCCATTGAGTCGGGTGCCGTTGGTCGAGCCGCGATCACGCAGCACCAGACAGCCATTGTCCAGCGCCTCGATCTCCGCGTGTTGCGCGGAGACCTCCGCCTCGTCGGCGAGGATCAGATCACAACCGGGAGCGCGGCCGAACAGGGCACTGGGGGCCGCGGTCAATACCACCTGCTGACCCCGCCGCCGGCCGGTCATGAAAGTGGCCGTCACGGTCGCCCGCGACACCGACGGTGCCGCGCCCCCGCTCCCGGCGGCAGTGATGACAGGCACGGTGGGGACCGGGGCGGGGTCTTCCAACGCCAGGAACTCAGGCGCGGGGTCCTCGCGCAGTGCCCCGGAGACGGCCGGGTCGCGCCGTCGGCGGAACAAAAAGACCATCATCAGCGCCCCGATCAGGCCAGTACCACCGGCGAGCCAGGCCCAGGGAGCTGCGGCACGCGCGGCCGGCACAGCCTCGGCGGGAATCGGCACCGGCGGCGCGGCCTCCGGGCTCGGCCCCGCATCGGCGGCGGGCGCCGCCGACCCGCTCGGGTCCGGCACTGCCGTGCCGGGCTCGCCCGGAGGCGGCGCGGCGGCTGGAGCCTCGGGCATCAGGCGCAGGTCGGTACCCGCGGTCAGCGTGACCCCGGCGTCGTGCAGGTCGATCTGGAGCCGATAGCGGTTGCCGTCCAGCGGACAGTCCGCACACTGGACCTGGACCCGATAGACCTCCGCGATACGCGTCCGCATGGCCGCGAAGGCCGCGCTCGGGTCGTCCCGACCGCCGTCGACGAAGACCCCGCCGGAGCGGCGGGCGAAGCGGCCCAGGGCATCGAGACCGGCCTCGCGGCGGGCGCGGTCACGGAGACTGCTGAACCCGACCGCATAGATCGGCACCGGACCCTCGGCGAGCATCGCGTAGACCTCCTCGGCGCTGATCCCGCCGGGGGCGTCGTCGACGCCGTCGGTGAGGGTGACGATGACACGCCGCTCCGGCAGGTCCGCCGCCCGCCGCCGCCCGAGATCGATCGCCCGGGCCAGTGCCTGATGCAGGGCCGTATGGCCATCGGTCGGCGCCAGATCGGCGATGGCGGCCAGCAGTGCCGCGGTGTCGGCGGTCGGTGCCACCAGCACCCGAACCCCGTCACCAAAGCCGATCAGCGCCGCCCGATCCCCGGCCCCAAGCGCGCCAACCCAGTCGGACAGCGCCTGCCGGATGCGGGCGAACCGCGGCGCGGACAGCGAGCGCGAGCGATCCACCAGAAACAGGTACAACACCCCGGTCGGCGCCGCGGCGAAGGGCGTCAGGCTAGACACCGTCGCCGGATGCCCGCCGACCGTGGCATGGAGTTGCCCGGCGGTGACCCCGGTCACCGCCTCCCCCGCCTCGTCGCGGACCTCGAGATAGACGCCGATCTCCCGCCCCACGGCCACCGCCTGGGAGATCTGCAGGCTGGCCGGCGGCCCGGCCGCCGCGGTCTGGCCAAGTACCCCCGCGAGTAAGAGCACGCAGCCAGTCAGGAACAAAGATCGGGCGGCTGACATTTGGAGTTTTCTCCGTGGCATCGCGTCAAGAGACGCTGCTTACAGCGCCAGGTGCAAACGGATCGCCGCGTCGACTTCCCGCAGTTTGTCCCCGGCGAGTCGGCCCAGCGCCGTGCCGGTGATGCGCTCCT
>Ga0247840_10006316_pt1 | contig 17175 bp, 17 predicted proteins | sample LaCruzMarch2015__FD_192404 | JGI IMG/M metagenome (GOLD analysis project Ga0247840, IMG submission 192404) | Freshwater microbial communities from meromictic Lake La Cruz, Castile-La Mancha, Spain - LaCruzMarch2015_17m | ecosystem: Environmental > Aquatic > Freshwater > Lake | place: Spain... | reverse complement strand
GTAAAGATATCCCAGTTATTATTCTCACCAATATGGGCGAAGAAGAATCACCAAAAGAAATTCGAGCCCTTGGCATACATAGTTACATCGTTAAAGCCAATCTTACACCCCGCCAAGTCGTCCAGCGAGTCAAAGAAGCCCTTAATATAACTACTTAGATATCTTGTTGACCTTTTTGATTGGCTACTTTTCGAGCAGATGTAATTACGTTATCAAATAATGCTGCTGTTTCTAGCATTTTTAATCCTGTGGCTTGGGTAATTATTCCATTCAATTTTACTGAATCGGTTTCCTCTATGTTATAGCCAACCAATAACCAATCTGTAGCCATCTTGGTTGCTGGCACAAATATTGATTTATTGCCGAGCCCGTCGACATCTTTTTCGGGAATAATTACATTTGAAAAATCGTCAATCCGAGGTGAATTATTGGGTGACGATTGCAAAATAATACCATGAACATTTTCGTCATTATTGAATAATTCAATTTGCTTTAATGCCTCGGAATCTGGCACATTACGCACACTAACTTCAACCAAAATATCTTTGCCATACTCACATTTGAGTTGTATTTGTCTGTCAATTATTAAACCATCACCTGCACAAATAATTACTAAACGCGGAATAACACGCCACGATTGACGAAGTGCCCGTACTTGTTTAAGTTGGCGTTCTTTTATATAACCAACCAATTCTAATCCATCTAAGACTTTCATCACATCTAGCTTAACAAAAAATAGTCTCGTGATACAATGAATTTAACGAGAGTTCAAATGTCTTTTGAAAAATATAAACTAATTAACCCTACTCTACTACCAAAACCTACAGACATACCTGACGATCATATAGCTTACAACCCATCTGGTATATGGACAGTAAAAAGTAAATCTGGAAAATGCCACGATATTATGTATGTACGAACAGAGCAAAACCACTCATGCTCTGGCTCTTCACATATAGGTAGAACTTGTATCACACCACGTATAGTTGACGTAAATAATTTTAACAAGCCTCTAAAACCTTATTATGAAGCTGATCAATACAGAGGCGAAGATGCATCTCTCACTCGCATTTATAGACGACTGGGCAACGGGGCAATAAAAGAAGTGTGGTTACTAAGTTTTGTATGTCCAAAACCATTTTCTGATAAACCAAACCAAGTTGAAACTTTACATACGGAATTTTATGTTGGCGAAAGACTCGATGATATGGAGCTCATTGCAAAAGGACCGGAATGGATGAAAGATATTCGCATTGCCCAAAAATTAGGTTCGTTAGCTCTTCATATATATGGACGTCCTCAGCCGAAAGAATATAGTGGCAATATTACCTATACAACTATTGATAGTATTGAAAAGTTGAATGACCGAGTAATATCTGAAGCACCTTTTATCAGAGATGATCTTTTACCTATCGGTAGCGGTATATGGGGTGGTGTTAATGATGTTATAAATATAGATGCAGATAATAACATGCTACTTTCTCATCGGGGACGGATTAATAAAGACGGCAGTGGTCGTTGTTATGAATCTATACTTTATAAACATAATACGCGCGATAACAGCATTGTAGATTTAGGAGTATTAGCTACTGCAAATCTATTCTCAGATGTAACTATAAAAGCAGATGAATCAGCAGACTGTAGCAACGTCGTCTTTAGTGGTGGAGGTTATAACGGTAAACTGGATATAATTACTTGTGGTGTTGGTGACGGTTCAATTGGCATAAGTAGAGTCCAAAGACTAAATTAAATAAGTATCTAACTATTCAAATATTGCTCACTACTATACAATAAGCTTAAGCATGAATAACGAAATTACAGATTTTGAACGTTTTAGGCGCGCTACTAATTATCTCACAGCTGCGCAAATATTTTTGCAGGATAATTTTTTACTGGAACGACCTTTGACGCATAATGACATAAAACCACGACTTTTAGGCCACTGGGGATCAGGACCCGGAGTTAATTTAATTTATGCTCATTTGAATAAACTTATTAAAAAGTTCGGCCAAGAAATATTATTCGTTTTGGGACCCGGTCACGCCTTTCCAGCTTTGCAAGCTAATTTATTTCTAGAAGGAACGCTGGGTGAATTCTACCCCAAGGCAGCCCACACTTATGATGGCATTGGCTATATTTGTCGCAATTTCAGTTGGCCATATGGTTTTCCAAGTCACTCTAATCCAGGTACACCAGGCGTTATTTTGGAAGGCGGCGAACTAGGTTATTCATTATCAACTTCTTATGGAGCAGCTCTCGATAATCCCAATATGATCGTAGCTTGCTTGATTGGTGATGGTGAAGCCGAAACTGGACCGCTCGCCGGGGCATGGCATTTAAATAAATTAGTGAATCCTAAAACAAACGGTACTGTCCTACCTATTCTGCATTTGAATGGCTACAAAATCTCGGCCCCAACCGTCTTTGGACGAATGAGCGACAACGAATTAATGTCGCTCTTTTGGGGTTATGGTTATGAGCCACGTTTGGTTAGCGGTGATAATCTAGACCAGCAAATGGAAGAGGCTCTGGAATGGGCTCACCATCTAATATGGAGTATCAAAGAAGCCCCAGAAACAACTGTTGCCCCTCGTTTACCTATGATTATTATGCGTACCATAAAGGGATGGACAGGCATTAAAGAATTAAATGGAAACAAAATTGAAGGAAATTGTCTATCACACCAAGTAGTCTTAATGGAAGCAAAAACTGATCCTGAACAACTTAAAATGCTCGAGGATTGGTTAAAATCGTACAAATTCAACGAATTATTTGACCGCGAAAAGGGTTTTGGTGATTTTGTAAAACAAATTGTGCCAACAGGTAATCAGCGCATGGGTATGAATTCACATGCTCACGGTGGTGATTCAGTTTATAGACCACTCAAGTTACCACCAGTTGATAAATTTGCTGGAGACGCCACAGCCCCCGGTACAATCGGTTCCAGTAGTATGATTCAAACTGGTCTGTATCTAAGTGAAGTTTTTAAACTTAACGACGATAATCACAACTTTCGAATGATGTCACCAGACGAAACATATTCGAACAAATTAGATGGTATTTTTAAAGAATCAGCTCGAGCTTGGGTATGGCCAAGTGAACCTTGGGATAAAGACATGGCACCTGATGGTCGTGTTATGGAAATGTTAAGTGAACACAATTTACAAGGTCTAGCGCAAGGTTACGTATTAACCGGTCGCCACACCATTTTTGCTAGTTATGAAGCTTTCGTTCAAGTAATTGCTAGCATGATGGATCAATATGCTAAATTTATCAAACACGCAGTTGAATTTGAGTGGCGCGGACTATTTCCATCTCTAAATTACATTTTGACAAGTTCTGGTTGGCGACAAGATCACAACGGTTTTAGCCATCAAAACCCAGGATTCATAGACGATGTGCTGCAACGACAAGGCGATTTTGTGGATGTATTTTTCCCAGCAGATGCTAACTCTACATTAGTCGCACTAGAATATATGCTCGGTACAACGCAAAAAATTAATGTTATGATAGCCGGTAAAACACTAGAACCACGTTGGTTGACAATAGATTTAGCTCGAAAACAATTACAAGACAGTATTATGACTTGGGATTTTGCTAGTGACGAAAATCCTGATGTTGTCCTTGCTGGTATTGGCGATTACCCTACCAAGGAAGTTCTAGCCGCAATTAGTTTAGCAAAAAATGAATATCCAGATGCACGTTTGCGCTGTGTCAATATTAGTTCATTAACCAGTAGTGGATCTAGCCATGGCTTAGGTCGATGTGGTGACTATATTACTGACCAAGAATTCAATCGCCAATTCACGACCGACAAACCAGTTATTTGTAATTTCCATGGTTACCCTGAAACACTCAAATCTATATTGTTCGGATACATAGTTGATCCAAATCGTTTTGATATTCGTGGTTATATTGAACAAGGCAGTACAACAACACCATTTGATATGCATGTTCGAAATAAAACCAGTCGTTATCATTTAGTCATAGCTATTTTTGAAAGACTTGCAATTGCTAATCGTATACCAAAAGAACAAGCGCAAAACATTATTATCAAATACCAAAAACTAATTGCTGAAAATACAGAATACATCAAGGAAAACGGTATTGACATGCCCGAAATCGATTCATGGCAATGGATAAATCGCTAAGTTTTTACTCAATATAAATATAGCAAGCATATAACATTACACCTTTCATAATGCCGAAAACTGAGATAAAATATAAACTAGTGAAAAAAATCGCTCTGCTGATACCGGCTTATAATGAAGAAAAACATATTGATAAGGTTATCAAAAACTGTGCTATTTATCATATGGACATTATCGTGGTTGATGACGGATCTATTGATAAAACCAATGATATTATTAAAAGGATAAAAGCCTCAGGACAATATCAACTGATTATTTTGAAACATAAAAAAAATCAGGGCAAGGGTGCTGCCTTGCAAACAGGTTTTAAGTATATAATTGAGAAAAAATATAAAGGTGTTATTACACTTGATGCCGATGCACAGCATGAAACACTAGAAATCAATGATTTTTTGACTCAAATAAGAAAAGAGCAACCTGATTTGATTATCGGTAGTCGTTTACAGAACCATCAGGGGATGCCTAGAATCCGTTTTCTGACTAATCTTTTTACTTCTTGGACAATCTCTCTTTTTGCTGGAAAAAGAATTGATGATACTCAATCTGGATTTCGCTACATCAGTTCTCATCTGTTAAAAAATATTGAACTGAGAACAAAAAATTTTGACACTGAATCAGAGATTATTTTAAAAGCTGCCTGGTTAGGACTAAAGATAAAAAATATTCCCATCAGTACGATATATCATCCAGACGCCGTTTCAAAAGTTAACCCGTTTATTGATGCGTTTAAATTCTTTAAGTTAATTTCTAAAAGTCTTGTCTGGCGAAGAAAAATTAAAAAACAAAGATTTAATCTTTTTCAATAAAATTTTCCACTATACGATTAAATGCCTTTGGAGATTCCGATGGCACAAGATGACCAGCGTTGGGAATCATTTTTAAACTAGCTTTTGGAACTGATTTATTTAGTTTTTCTAAACTGACGGGCTTGAAACAACGATCTTCATTCCCACCAATAATCAACATTTCCTTATGATAATTTTTTATCCATTCTAATGGTTCGTCTTGATAAAAAGATTTTAGACCCAAAAAGAAATTAATTGGTGGTCTTTTGTTCTCTTTCATAGTAGCGCGGACAGACTTTAGGGAGATATTTTTTGAACCCATTAATTTTCTAGCAAAAAACGGATTTCTAAACAAATAAAAACCTCGGTAAAGTGGTATCTGTAACAATTTAGGCAATTTCATAAGCTCTTTCAACAAGCCTTCCTCAAGATTAGTAAGCCCCAAACTAACATTAACAAACTTACCAATTTTATGATCGGTGATATAGCGTCTGGCAATCAAACAGCCATAGCTATGGCCAACCAGAATAAGATTATCAGGAACTTTTAAAATTTCCATTAAAGTTAGAAAATCTTGATAGTGCTCATCAAAAGTGTAGCTTTTTGGCCGATCTGATTTACCACAACCGCGCCAATCATAAGCAATTGTCCGATATTTTTTTGAAAAGTAGGCCAATTGGTGTTTCCAGTTTAAAAGTGAACCAGTGCCGGCTCCATGGATAAAAACCAAAGTTAAATCACTTTCGTATTTTCTATCAAGAGCAGAATCAAAAACATTTAATGCCAGATTCTCTTTAATTTTATATTTTTTTATCATTTCTCTTTCTTTTTCAATATTATCAATCGTAACATAGCTGAAAATCAATTCAGTAATGCAAAAAATTTCTGTTAGATGTCGTTCTTTTTATCGTCTATAAATTGGGCCCATTGTCTAAACAGACGAAGAACAGTTTTTAAAGGTAGTTCGATCACAGTATCTAAAACAAGTGCAACAATATTCACCTTTTGATATTGCTCTGATAACCATTGTCCTAATAATATAAACGGCATATACAAGAAATCTCGGATAGCCATCAATATTCCCGTTTTTTCTGTAACAAGTTCAAGTTCTCGAACAATTCGTGACAATCGAAAGCCTAAAAAGCTAGCTGTAGCAAAGAAGATAAAGAATATTACGCCTTGTACGATATTAAAATGCCAACCAATAAGTAATTTTGTAACTAATCCAAAGACTAAAAGAGAAACCAAAACGTAGGCGATTGTAAATCCTATTGGATAACTCTTCTTTTTTACGGCAGGATATAAATCGGCTCGATCTTGATCGATATAGAGCATATTATTAGCGTATAATTGCATAGCTTTCGTATTAGCCGTACCTGGAAGTTTGAGTCCTAACCTGAGAACGGCTATATAAACAGCTGGTGCTAACAGATTAATAGCTAGAGGCAACATTACTATCACGCCTGTAGTTAATAAATCGTACGGTATTTCAATGGCTGCACCTATCAAAGTTTTGGTGATGAGCAAGAATACAATACTCTTTAACACTCCCCTGTTAAGTTTGAATTTTGCTTTGTGATATTCTTGTTTAATTTGGTCTGCATAGGCAGTATGGAAACGTCCACTGTTTGACAAAATCTCGCTAATTTCATCATTATCTTGAATCATGCTTTTCAATATTCTAAGTGGCGCACCATAAGTATTAATATAATGAGTGATTTTATCGGTTAAACTCGAAGAAAAAATATCATCAATATTTTCATGAAAATGAGCATATTCGTTGATATTTGCATCTGAAACTTTATAAAGCTTTTGCATATCATAACGAATACCAGATATATCTGATTTAAATAAAGCTCGATGAACTGATACATAAAGGCTTGCTTCATAGTTAGACTCTTCGGATTTGTCAGTTACGAATGATTTTTTATGAAGAATTGCCTGATAATGACGATAAGCAAATTGGATATAAATTGTTTGTTTCTTGTCTTCAGCTACTAATTTTTCACTCTCAACCGACAATAAATCCAAAGTCCAATCTTGAGATTTGCGCGCATTTGATCCAAAATTCTTTAATAACCAATAATTACCATAATGTTTCTGTATGATATTACTTAATTTATCGATTACTTCAACAGGTTGAGTGCCATTTTCGACATATCCAGACTGTATAAGTTCAATAATAAGTTCTTCGGCAACTACTTTATTATCAAGAGAATTATTTTGAAACGAAAGATTTCGTACATAAAAACGACGAATCGCTTTTTGGATTAATAGATGTTCTTGAGCATATTCAGCAGCATTACGAAGTTGTTCATAGGCAGCTGATACTTCTCCGCCAACTCCTGCAACATTAATAGATTGACCTATATTTTCACTTACTTTTGCCGCCTTAAGTTCAGCCAATTGAACACTTAATTGATGGCCATTCGCGTTTAATTGCTTATCTGTAGTCATATGTACCATATGATACCACTTTTTTCGTCGGTTTACAGGATTAATAAAAACTTTGCTATATTAAAAAACAACAAAATTACTTTGGTAGAACGTAAAAATATATCAATAGATAATGGAGTAATGCAGCTATAATAACAAAAAAATGCCATAACTCATGAAAACCAAATATACCTTTTTTGAAGTTCGGTTTTTCAATAACATATATTACAAAACCGACGCTGTAGATAATGCCACCTATTACTAACAACAATAATGCTCCTATAGGCAATTTTATATCCATGCTTATCAATACAATCGGCAACCAGCCTAGAACAATATACAAAGTATTCGTTATATATTTTGGTAATCGGCAATAGGCTGAACGCAAAGTTATGCCCAAAGCTGCTATGACCCACACAACACCTAGCACTGTCCATCCGAAAACATTGAAATAAAGTACTAACACTAGCGGTGTTACGGTACTCGCTATCAGAAAAAAGACAGCATTATAATCAAAAGTTCGGAATATTTTATTCAACTTCGGGCTTCCATTAACGCCATGGTGTAACGCACTAAATATGAAAAGACATATTATAGACAGACTATAAATGCTCAAGGCGACTATCTTCCAGGGCTGACCTTGCACACTCGCCTGAGAAATGAGCAATGCTGCACCAAGTAAGGCGAAACAAGCTGCAACCATATGTGTTATGGTGTTTATCCGTTCATCAGTTGCGTGTATACTGCCGTCTTTGCTCTTGATAGACATTTTCACTAAATTACTACTCCTTGTTTCTGTTTACTATTAATATAATTTCATAACGGCGTAGTTACAACCCATCTTTTTAAGTATTACTTCAAGTTTGTCCGATGCGAAAAAAATCGTAGCAGTATTGTAGTTTGGATGAAAACCTAATTCCTCATCTAGCAAAATTTCTTTATCAATAATTACCTCGACATTAGTTGATCCTTCATGTAAAAAACCAAAAATAGATACCGCGCCTGGAGTAATGCCAAAAGTTTGCAAAAGAGTTCTGTCACTTGCAAAGCGAAGTCTTTTAGAACCTAACTTTATCCTAGTGGCTTTCAAATCTAACTTTTCATTCCCTGCCATCACAACCAAAAATTTTCGCTTGCCATCATCCTCCTGAAGTAAAAGATTTTTTATCGGCTTTATGGGTTCGTCCAGATTATTCAAATCATCAACCGTAAACGCTGCGGGATGATCTAACCAGCGATATTTGATTTTCAAATCATCAAGTAGTTGAATTACACGTTCTTTCATAGCTGTTATTATAACAAAACAGTTTGAAGGGCTATCGTTAGAACTAATAGCAATTACTTTAATAAAAGCATTGCAGCATCGTACTTGGGTTTAATAATCTCTTTTGACTTTTCGAAATATAATTGATTATATTTATTTTGTAGTTTTATTTTGATCGATTTTTGTGCCTCATCTTGGTTTAAATTTTCAAACTCATAAGCTGCCTTAAAAAGTCCTCCAATGTTTTCAAAATTGCTTAGCACATCGGCTTCAGCAATTATTTTTTCCTCCAAACTTTCCCGTTGACTATTTTGAGATCCACGATGATTTAAGATGCATTTTTTGACTCTTTCGATTTTTTCTTCTGGATAATTAAACCCACGTAATTTTTGTTCAGCAATTTTTGCTCCGGAAATATGATGGTTCTCTCTACCTTTTATGATTGAGCCAATATCGTGTAACCAACCAGCAATGGATACTATCTCTCTATCGGCGCCCAATTCATCCGCTAAATTTTCTGCGTATTTGACCATAGGGATAAAATGAAACTGATAAGGCTCATAGCCATATTTGCTTGTTGGCTTTTTGCATTCTTCCTCAACATACTTCTTGACTGCTTTTACTACATCCATTCGCTATATTATAACAAAAACAGAGATGATTTATCTCTGTTTTAACTACAATCAGTTTGGAAACCTGCCCGATATGTCTATCAGACAGGCTGGGCCATTGTGTTGAATATTGGAACTCAGATAAATGTAGATAAATTGTCAATCAGATATTAAGCCACTGATTATACTCTGACCATGATCTGACGCTTTTTTGATTGCATTGAATGTCTGATCATTAACAAAGTATACCTTTATCCCTAACTTTTTCATCGCCTCTAAGCCAGATTTGTAATTTGTCTGACCTTTTGGGCGAACTGGAATTTGGCTTGTCCATTCAATATCAGCCATATTTCTGTTTACGTCGTAGCTAAATGACTCTACGGGCAAATTATAGATGCTGCCACCTTTATCGACATTTGTAAATCGATCACGACCATTTACTATGATATGCCATGCATACACACTTGATTTATCACCATATCTACCTTTTAGCGTCCAACTATCATCAGAGGGAACAATAAACATGGAGGCATAAGCTTTATCTGATGTTGCAAATACTACTGGACCTTCTTTTGAATCTCGCTTAGTCCAATTTTTTGGTTCAAACTCTTTTATAGTTTTGGATTCAGAGGCATGATAGAGCACAGATGGCTTGATAAAAGAGGGAGTCATAAATTTCATTATAACAAAACGGCTATAGCCGTTTAATGCAACTGTTTTGGAGGAACATTCGATGGACAGCGAAGGGACTTGGTCACGTTCCGCGACCCCGAAACTTTCATACTATTAGCACAGCTAATAATCTGAAAGGTTTCTCTCAAACAACAAAAAAGCCCATACTTCGCCAAGGCTTCGTAGGGCATTCTACACAATATTATACCCATTCTATATCGCTAATAACTATGCGAAAATTATTCGATTCTACGAAGCTTTAGCGAAGTAGAATGGAGGGCCAGGTGGGACTTGAACCCACGACATTCTGCTTAAGAGGCAGACACTCTAACCAACTGAGTTACTGGCCCATATTCGTAAACGGTTAGCCCATTCACAACAGCTGATTGTACACTATTACCCCTGTTGATACAAGTTAATTAAAAGAAACTAACACTCTATTGATCGGTCAATTCAGGTAGTATATCTTCCCAATTTTTCCAAGTTATGCGTCTCTTGTTATCCACAGATCTATTAAATGGCTGGTCGTAAATAACATGTTCCCATTTAGCGCCTTTTTCTTCACCATTCGGATTTGGCTTATCATCAATCAATATATCTCCATCAACAACATGTTTGTCCCTAGACACAATTATTTTACTAACCCATTCTGAACCAATATTATCTCTAACCCAGATAAATTTTTCAGTTGGAGCATACATCGCTTTTGAACCAGCAGATGTAAGTATATATACTTCGTGGCCAAAAGAAACCATTTGTTTTAGGGCAGTAGAACCAAGCCCATTCATTATTGGCTTCAATGATTCATAAAAACCTTTTGCAAGATAAATTTCCTTTAATTTTTCGTCAACATTATCAGTAAAATCTTGCATATCTGTTATTTCAAAAGTTTCACGTTCTAGTATTTTTTCAGCAGGATCGTTAGGCCACTTTTGTTTCCAAAGTTCTACTAATCTAGTATCAAAATCAGCTAATACTCCATCCATATCCACTAAAACTCTGTATTTTTCAGACATAAAAATAGGTTAATACTAAAAAGACCAATTAGCAAGCATAATTAAAATATCAAATATGGTATACCCAGACGGACATCGGCCTTTGGCCTCCTCCGCTTGCTTATAAGAGATGCCTCCTTACAAAAGCAATACCTGAACCAGTCTTGAGATATTCTTCATACGCCCTCGCTTTGAATTCATTTTCGAAGGCTATGTATGTAATCAAATTCCATGGTTTAAATTTCTTCGTATGTTTACTGCGACCATCGTTGTGATCAGTTAATCTTGTTTTTAGGTCTTTAGTAAATCCTATGTAGTTCTGATCGAAATTAACACTACGAAGAATATACACATAATACATATACTTAATAATAACTTAAAGGCCCTCCGTCGCCAAGGCTATGGAGGGCATCCTGCTTCACTAAGGTTCTTTAGGATTTATAATCCTACGAAGCCTTGGCGAAGTAGGATAAAACCCACTGAACAAAAAAGCCCTACTTCGCATAAAGCTACGTAGGGCATTCTACGCGAAACCTATCACTAGTCTGCAAACTTAAAATAATTTTAATCAACTAAATGATTCTACGAAGCTTTAGCAAAGTAGAATGGTACACCCGGACGGACTCGAACCGCCGACCCTCTGTTCCGAAGACAGATGCTCTAATCCACTGAGCTACGGGTGCATACATATACGTCGATGAATCGATGACCGCACACTACCGCTATTTTTTACCTGTTTTTCGCGCCGACGCGCTTGATCGATTGAAACGTATGCCTCATAGTATACAAGACTTATTGGTAATCTGTAAGCAGTTGCACTTACCTTTCCACTAATATGTTGCTTAAACCGACGTTTTAAATCGTTGGTTGATCCGTAATAGTGTAGTCCATCTTTTTCTGATCTTAATATATAAAAATAATTCATCTAACTTATTCACTGACCTGCCCGTCCTGTCGGACAGACAGGCGGGGCTACGGGTGCGCACCGCTTATTATACCAAAAAGCCGTTTCATCGTATTTGTTATCTCATGGGTGACGTTCGGTGGGGCCACCCCTAAATTGTTTTATCGTAATCGATGAAAAATTTAAGGGGCAAACCGAACGACAGGACCCATAGAAATAAGCTATAATAATAAGCATATGGATATTCACACAAACATACCGCTCAAAAACTTCACAACCATGAAAATTGGCGGTAATGCACGTTTTATGACTGAAGTACGTAATCCAGACGAGGTTTCTAAAATTTGCCGTAATGCAAGAATCCAGAAGCTACCAATCTTTATTATCGGAGGTGGTAATAATGTCATCGCCAAAGACGAAGGATTTAACGGCCTCATTATTCGCATTCGCATTCCTGGATTTGAAGTTATAGCTGACGATATTAATTCAACAACCATCCGCATAGGCGCCGGTGAAGATTGGGATTTAGTCGTCAAACGCACAGTTGATATGAATCTTAGTGGCATTGAAGCTATGTCTGCAATTCCTGGAACAGCCGGAGCTACACCGATTCAGAACGTAGGTGCATATGGTCAAGAAATTGCCGATACCTTACAGTCATTAGACGCTTATGACGACCAAACTGACACTTTCGTGACATTACAAAATGCCGATTGTGGCTTTGCTTATCGACATAGTATTTTTCGAGGCGAATCAAAAGGACATTATATCGTCACCTCTATCACTTTAAAATTATCCAAAAGTCAATTACAGCCACCATTTTACGACAGTTTACAAAAATATCTAGACGAACATAACATCAAAATATTCACTCCACAAATAATTAGAGATAATGTAATCGCGATGAGAAAAGAAAAACTCCCCGACCCTACGATAATGCCGAATAGTGGATCTTTCTTTAAAAATGCTATTGTCGAAACTTGGCAGCTTGACGATCTAAAGAAAATTAGCCCTGATATTCCCATGCATGATATGGGTTCTGGACGTTACAAAATTCCAGCTGGTTGGCTAATTGAACAAACAGGCTTAAAAGGAAAATTACTCCATGGCATACGCATCTATGATAAAAACGCATTAGTGCTTGTCAATGAATCGGCAACTTCGTATAACGATCTGGCAAATGCTCGTGACGAAATTATAGGCAAAGTTCGTGACATGTTCCGTATTCAAATCCAACAAGAGCCACTCGAAATATAAACAAACTGCTTGCGATTTGTCTTTAAAAACCTTATGCTAATAGGTATGGATCGTCGTGGGTTTACTATCGTAGAGTTGGCCGTCGTTATAACTGTTATGGGTATTTTACTGGTTCTAGGTATTGTAAATTTAGATTCAGCCCAAGCAAATGCTCGTGATTCTGAACGCAAGACAGACATTGAAACTATAGCCACACATTTAGAGACTTTTTATACATTTGGTACAGATGGCAGCACTACAACTGGTAGTTATCCATCAACAAACATTATCAGTCAAGAAAGAACCTTTTTGCGAGATATAGATTCAAAGTCATTAGCTACGCCAGGAGCCTCAAGTTCTTCTTTAATCGCTGCTACAAATAATTTACAAACAGTGGCGGACATTACCCCTCAACCGACAATTAGTCAATATGTTTACCAACCCATACAAAGCGATGGAACATTATGTACTCTAGATGCCCAAGAATGCCGTAAATTTAATTTATACTACAGACTTGAAGTGGATAATGTTGTGTATATATCAACGAGTAAACATCAATGAAACAAGAAGGATTTACCCCACTTCGCCAAAGGCTTCGTAGGATTAAGGTAGTTTCACCAGCCTTTACGGCCGTGGAACTATTAATTACACTATTTATTGCAGCTGCATTTTTAACTTCAGGATATCAACTGTATAGCCTTATTATTAAAGACGGTGGTGAAACTCGTTCACAGGCACGTGCCAGTAACATTGCATACGATTACTTGCAGCGTTACAAATCAAATGCAACTAGCCCATGTATAGCTCAAACACCATTAACTGATTCGTCTGTTGTTGTAGCCGATCTATCAAATGTCACAGTCAGTGTAGTAGTAACTTGTCCGTATGATTCTGCTACATCCATATCCAAAATTTTAGTTACTGTTAAGTATAATGTGCCTCAACAGATAGTTAGCAGTGCAACCTATTCCACACCAACCAGCACAGCCACGCCTATAACCGCTATAGCCGCTATCACTGGTACAACTACAGTTGGATCAGTTTTAACTGCCGGTGCATTGACTCCATCAGGTGCCACAGCAACCTATCAATGGCAAAGTGCCACAACTTCAGGCGGTACCTATACTGACATTCCTGATGCAACTGCCTCAACTTATACGCTAGTCGCAGGTGATGCTGGTAAATATCTTAAAGTTGTCGCCACTGGAACAGGTGATTACTCTGGCGCACAAACAAGTGCCGCAACGACAGTGGTAGGAATGGTAGTAAAAGTATTGGTCGTAGCTGGCGGAGGAAATGGTGGTACTCCTAGCAATGCTGGTGGTGGTGGTGGAGCATCTGGCGGATTATGTTATCATTCCAATAAAATCGTCGACGGAAATATAAATGTTGCTGTCGGCGAAGCACAACAAAATTCAGTTTTTGGAGATATTATAGCACTAGCTGGTGGCGCTGGAAGTGCTGGAAGCACTGGTAATAATGGAGGTTCTGGTGGTGGTGGTGGAGCACCATCTAGTTCAGGTACTACTAGTGGTGGAACAAAGACTCAAAATGATTCTGGAGGAGCCACTTGTTTTGGTAATGACGGAGGAACAGGTAATTATACTCCTAGTTTTTGGCATTGTGGTGGTGGAGGCGGAGGATCTGGTGATATTGGAACTGCAGGTACTAACTATGTAGGTGGTGTTGGAGGATCGGGAAAAGATTATAGTAGTATTTTTGGTACAGGAGTAGGAGCTTCTGGATGGTTCGCTGGAGGAGGAGGAGGAGGAGGAAGTAATAACACAGGTGGTGCAGGTAAAAATGGCGGCGGAAACGGATCTAATGGTACTGGTGGTAATGCTGTTGCAAATACAGGTTCCGGTGGTGGTGGTGGTGGCAATACAAGTGCTGGTGGTTCTGGTGGTTCTGGTATAGTCCTAGTTTCTTATCCTACTGGTTCAATGGCAGCAACGGGTGGCACAACTTATACATTTGGTTCAGACACTGTTCATAAATTCACTACCGTCGGTGATGGAACATTCACAGTACAATAAATAGGAAAAATATATTTATGAATATAAAAAAACTATCTGGCTTCACCCTACTTCGCCAAAGGCTACGTAGGATTAAGGTGGTTTCACCAGCCTTCACTATCGTTGAGATATTAATCATTGCGCCAATCGTCATTTTAGTAATTGGAATTTTCGTAAGTGCGATTGTTAGCATGACTGGTGAAGTTTTAGTCACTAGAGCTTCCAATGCTCTTGCCTACAAAACCCAAGACGCTCTAAATCTTATCCAACAAGACGTAAAATTAAGTAACGCATACCTTGCGACTAATAGTGTTAGCCTCGTATCACCTCAAGGCTATGATAATGGCACAGAGAATTTTAAAAATGCCAGCGCAACAAATGGCGCAATGTTAATATTAGATACCTATGCAACAACTAGTAATCCACTAACTTCTACGCGAGACCTTGTCTATCTAGCTGACGAACCAAATGCCTGTAACAGTGCACAAGTAAACCAAAATACACCACTTATGATAAATATTGTTTATTTTGTAAAAGATAATACATTATGGCGACGCATCGTCATGCCTTCGGACTACGCAACCATTGGCTGCGTGAATGGATCAGCAGGCGTACCATGGCAACAGCCAAGTTGTGCTCCAGCTGTATCAGATGTTTTTTGCAAAACTCAAGACATGCGACTTGTTGATGGAATATCATCAGATGGATTCAGTATCAGTTATTATCCTTCTTCTAGTTCCATAAATGCCGATACTGTGGCTAGCGATAATACTAAAAGTGATGCCGAAAGATTAGTTGCATTGCAAGCAAACAATACAGTTAGTGTCACTCTAAACGCCATTAATACTGTAGCCGGTCGTGAAATTAGTCAATCTAACACAATCCGAGCAGTTAGCGCAAATAATGTAGTAGAACCTGTCACTTATACTCTAACCACCATCGCCGGCACCGGTGGTACAGTCAGTGCAGGTGGTACATATAATTCAGGTTCATCACAAACCATTATAGCCACACCTAATGCTAGTTATAATTTTGTCAGTTGGAGTGGTAGCACAGGTTGTAGTGGAATAGCTAGTCATACTATTACGATGGATGAGGATAAGACCTGTACGGCTAATTTCACATATTCTGGTGATGTTCTCTACTATCTCAAGACTCTAGCCGCTGGCGATACAACTATAGCTACTACCTACGCTAACATCGACCTAGAAATGGACGTCAAAACTGGTGATCAAACAATTAGTACTAATACTAGCTGGGGCAATGCTACAGCTGACACTAGAATGCTAGGAGTACGAGTTGAAGGTAATCTAACTATTGATGCTGGAGTTACATTAACCGCTACAACTAGAAAACGAGGCATGGCTATATATGTAACTGGAGACTTAATCCTAAATGGTACTATCTCTATGACTGCTAGAGGTGCAACGGCTGCTGGACAACAAGTACTACTACTAAATGATGGAACTGAGTATCAGGTGGCAGCTGTAGGAGGAGCGGGGGGAGCAAGGGCTACCTGCGGCAGTGGTGGAGAAGAATCTTGGCCGGCTGGAACTGCTGGCGCTACTGGAGCCACTGGTGGTGGTGGTAGCGGTAGAACTAGATGCCCACCTAGTACCAGTTGGGGTACTGGTGGTGGTAGTGCTGGAACTTCTTATTCTGGTGGATCAGGTGGAGGAGGTTCGGGAGATAATTGGGGAGTTCAGGCGACTATAAATGGTGGTTTAGGCGGTGCTGGAGGCTATCCAAATGGCGGTGGTGGTGCAGGCAATCCAGCAGGTGCAAGTTATCAGGGAACAGCAGAGAATGGAACTGGTGGACTATTAGCCATGTATATTACTGGAAATTTGACTTTTGGTACAAATGGTCTGGTCACCGTTAATGGAAGCGCTGGAGCTTATGCTCCTACAGGTTATCACGGTGGTGGGTCTGGTGGTGGGTCTGCTAATGTATTTTACAAGGGTACAGCAACAGATTATCTTACTACTAAAATTACCGCAACTGGTGGTACGGGTTGGAGCGTTGGTGGAACAGGGACAACGAGATTCTTTCAGTCAGCAGCCCTTTAAATAATTATTGAATCTAAATCCTATAAAATACTTGTGC